>Ga0209123_1000337_pt1 | contig 66619 bp, 56 predicted proteins | sample BarGraIncu00431A_FD_184500 | JGI IMG/M metagenome (GOLD analysis project Ga0209123, IMG submission 184500) | Arctic peat soil microbial communities from Barrow, Alaska, USA - Barrow Graham LP Incubations 004-31A (SPAdes) (version 2) | ecosystem: Environmental > Terrestrial > Soil > Wetlands >... | reverse complement strand
ATATTCATAAGTGTGAAAAAGTCTTTTTATAGAAAGGGGTTGGGTTAATATGGCCAAAAAAGTCATTGCTATAGGTAATAGGTTAATGATGGATGATGCAGTAGGAGTGGTGATTTTAGAAAAGATTAAAAATATCCTTGAGGATAAAGGTATCGAGAGCATTATAGGAGAAACAGATATAGATTTTTGTTTTTCAAAATTAAACACGGAGGATGAATTTTATATTATAGATTCAACATATTATGGCAATATTCCAGGCACAGTAACTTTTAAAAGTTTGAATGATATTAAAAAGGCTAGAGGACACAGTAGGTCAATCCACTCTCTAGGGCTGGTTGAACTTGTAAATGTATATAATATGGATATTAAAGGCTATTTTATAGGAGTAGAAATATCCAATATAGATATAAACATTGGTCTGAGCAATATTCTAGAGAATAAAATAGAAAATATATCTAGGGATATATTGAGATTTATTGTATAATAATGTTTCGTGAAATATTATTAAAATGTATATTAAAAGATAAAATAATTAATATGTTCCAAAGTATGTATTACTAAAAAAATGAATATAGTAATGCATACTTTTTTATGGAAAACTATAATAGAAACCTACTTTTGGTAACGATGGTTACATATTTTTAAAGGTAAGTATATTATTATATTATTGTGGAAGTATATATAAATAATTATTCCAATAAAATTTAACTGCGAGGAGTGATATTAATGAAAGCTTATGTGGATAAAGATGGATGTATAGCTTGTGGATTATGTACAGAGATATGTCCTAAAATTTTTAAAATGGAGGATGATGGTAAGGCTGGAGCATCTAAAGATGAAATTGAAGAAAATTTAATCAGTAGTGCAAAAGAAGCAGAAGAAGAGTGCCCAGTTTCTGTGATTATAGTAGAATAAATATATATTAAATAAAAGTTAAAAATAGCGAGAAAACATCTCGCTATTTTCATTTCCTAAGGCATAAATCAACTCTTCGCAAAGGACTTTAAACTTATGCCTTGATAAAAAAAACCATGAACTTTATAATTGAGTTATAAGCTTTAAGGAAGGTGACAAATGGATACAATTAATGACTACTATAATGAGGTTGTATGTAGTATTAATGAAGGTGTTATTGTTATAGACAATAAAGGCATCATAAAAATCATTAATAATGCTGCTGAAAAAATGTTAGGTATTAATGCAGAAAATAGCATAGGAAAATATATATTAGATATATTTCCACATAGTGAATTATTAAGTGTAATTGAAAATGGAAAAATACAACAAAATATAAAAGAAGAAAACTTTATTGTAACCCGTAAAGTTATAACTGTTAAGGGTGAAGTCGTAGGTGCGCTACAAATATTTAGTAAAAATAATTCACAACATACAGACAACGCTTCCGAAAATATTTTAAATACAGTTATTAATACTGTAAATGAGTGTGTAGTTGTAGTTGATAAAAATGGAGTTATAACTATGATGAGTAATGCATATAAAGAACTTATTAATTGTGAAAATCCAGAGGGGAAGCATGTAACCCAGGTAATTGAAAACACAAAATTACATATAGTGGCAAGAACTGGTGAAAAACAATTTGGAGAACTTCAGGAGTCGAATGGGCATAAAATGATTTCTATGAGAGTTCCTATAAAGGAAGACGGCATAATTGTAGGGGCCATTGGAAAAGTAATGTTTAAGGATTTGAGCAATTTCAAAATATTGAGTAATAAACTGTGGAATTTGGAAAAGGAAGTTGAATACTATAAAAATGATTTGTGTGGGGATGAAAAAGCAATATATACTTTTAATAATATTATAGGACGTAGCTCAAAGAGCCGTGAGGTAATGAAAATGGCCAGAAGAGTAGCTAAGATAGATTCAAACGTTTTAATCACTGGTGAAAGCGGAACTGGAAAAGAACTTTTTGCTCATTCCATTCACAATGCCAGCAGAAGATGTCTAAAACCCTTTGTAAAAATCAACTGTGGAGCTATCCCCGCAGAGCTTTTTGAGTCTGAAATGTTTGGATATGAAGAGGGAGCTTTTACTGGGGCTAAAAGATCAGGTAAGAAAGGTAAGTTTGAACATGCAAATGGGGGCACCATATTATTAGATGAGATTGGTGATATGCCTATGAATATGCAAGTTAAACTTCTAAGGGTTATTCAAGAAAAAGAGTTAGTAAGGGTTGGTGGAAATGATGTTATTAAAGTTGATGTACGCGTCATAGCCTCTACTAATAAGTCCTTAGAAGGATTAATTAGTGATGGAAAATTTAGAGAAGATTTGTATTATAGGTTGGATGTTATGCATTTGAAATTACCATCTTTAAGAGAAAGAATAGAAGATATTGAAGAATTGTCAAATGAGCTTCGAAAAAAAATAAGTAAAAAACACGGTGTTTACTCTGATAGTATTTCTAGTGAAGCCATTGAATATTTAAAATCTTATAGCTGGCCGGGAAATATAAGGCAACTTGAAAATGTAATAGAAAGAGCTATAAACTTGCTTGATTCAGACCTTTGTATAATGCCAAAGCATTTGCCAGAAAAGATAATTAAAAATAAAATAAAAAAATATTCATTAGAAAATAATTATTTGAAAGATGTTGTTGAGACTATTGAAAAAGATCTTATTATGGAGTGCATAAAAAAAACAGGCGGAAATAAAAAAGAGACAGCAAAAAAATTAGGTCTTAGCAGAGCTGGATTATATAAAAAATTAAACCGGTATAATTTAATGGAATAGCCAATCTACAATAGTGTACATGTAAACTTTGTTTACAGTAGCTATTTTTATATAAATAATAGTTATAGTATTTTGGATTAAAATTATCTTAAAAACTAAATGCATACTTATATCAAGGCATTGAAAATACTTTGAGTGATTTTTTTAACAATAAAGTTATAATATTAACAAACTTAAGCTGTAGAAATTCATAGGGTTAATAATGTTAACTAAGTTTACACATAAAGTCGTAATTTGTGTTATAATAAATATAGATGTTGGTATAGTGTGCTTTATAAGATTTTTTTAACTTGGCATGAAAAATGCTAGTAATATATACATAGGAATAAGAACAAAGCGAATGATGAATTCCTATTATATTTTACAAATCTATTAGATTAATAAATAATTGGAGGTTAAAATATGAGAGACGTAGTAATTGTAGCAGCAGTAAGAACAGCAATAGGAAGTTTTGGTGGAGCATTATCAAAATTGTCAGCAGTACAAATAGGAACTATTGCAGCTAAAGAGGCAATAAAAAGATCAGGTGTTAAACCAGAACTAATACAGGAAGCTATTATCGGAAATGTAATACAAGCAGGACTTGGACAAAATATTGCAAGACAAATATGTTTAAATGCGGGTATGTCTGAAGAATCTTCAGCGCTTACAATAAATAAAGTATGTGGTTCAGGACTAAGAGCTGTAAGCATGGCAGCACAATTTATAATGTGTGGAGATGCAGATATAGTTTTAGCGGGTGGAACTGAAAGCATGAGTAATGCTCCATATGCACTTCCAAACAATAGATGGGGCGCAAAAATGGGAGACGGAAAAATAGTTGATACTATGATTAATGATTCTCTTTGGGATGCATTTAATAACTATCATATGGGTGTTACTGCAGAAAATATTGCAGAAAAATGGAATATTACAAGAGAAGATCAAGATCAATTTTCTTTGAAAAGTCAATTAAAAACTGAAAAAGCTATGAAAGAAGGCAAATTTAAAGATGAGATAGTTCCAGTTGAAATTCCTCAAAGAAAAGGTGATCCAATAATATTTGATACAGATGAATATCCAAAAGCTGGGTCAACTATAGAAAAACTAAGAAAATTAAAACCAGCATTTAAAAAAGATGGTACTGTAACAGCTGGTAATGCATCAGGAATAAATGATGGTGCAGCTATGTTTATAGTAATGTCAAAGGCTAAAGCAGATGAATTAGGGGTTAAAGCTCTAGTTACAATAAAATCTTATGCATCAGGTGGAGTAGATCCAAAAATAATGGGATACGGTCCAGTTCCTGCAACTAAAAAAGCTTTACAAAAAGCAGGAATCACTGTAGCAGATTTAGATTTAATAGAAGCTAACGAAGCATTTGCTGCTCAATCCTTAGCTGTAGCTAAAGATTTAGGTTTTAATACAGAAATAGTAAATGTTAATGGTGGAGCTATAGCATTAGGTCACCCAGTGGGAGGTTCAGGAGCAAGAATACTTGTTACATTAATACACGAAATGATAAAAAGAGATTCTAAAACTGGACTTGCTACATTATGTATAGGTGGAGGTCAAGGAACTGCCATTATTGTAGAAAGATAATTTAAATGGAAGACCAGCAAGAAATAAATGCTGGTCTTTTTTTATTTTCTATAAAATAACATAGTTATTTGTAAACTTTCCTAATAAGATTTGTTTTAAATTAGGTATTGTGAAAATTTAAGATATAATTAATAATAATGTATCATAATATAAAAGAATAACTTTTAATATTATGGTATAATTATAATTATAGGAGTGATATAGATGGTTAAAATAAAAAATGCTGTACCAAACATTTTTACCTTAAGCAATATGTCTTGTGGAATAATGTCTATACTTATGAGCTTTGAGGGCAATTATAAATTAGCAGCACTATTTATTCTTTTAGCAGGAATATTTGATAGATATGATGGAAGAATAGCTAGGTATTTAAAAGTAGATAACAATTTAGGGAAAGAGCTAGATTCATTATGTGATTTAATTTCTTTTGGTGTTGCACCTTCAATATTGATATTTAATATTTATAATTTTGTTCAGCTAGGGTCTATTGGCTATTTAATGGTTTTAGTATTTCCTGTAGCAGGAGCATATAGATTAGCAAAATATAATATTACAGATTTTGATGGAGTTTTTTCAGGAATTCCTATCACTATTACAGGCACGTTTTTAGCGCTGTATGCACTGTTCGTGTTTAACAAACCCTTAAATTTAGGAGCTACTATTTTTCTAATGGTTGTATTATCTTATTTGATGTTAAGTAAATTTAAATTTAAAAAAATGTAGTATTATAAAAAGACATAAATGTAATTTAAGTAAGATTGTAATGAAATACTAATAAAATATACTCTAAAACGCAATTATAGTATTAACCTCACCTTATGGTGAGGTTTTTTTTAATTCTTAAATTTATAATAATACTCAGGTGTATTTTCTGTAATAACTTTAAATACATAACCTGAATCTATATAATATTTAATAATTTCAGGTAAAGCTTTAATGGTATTTTTATTATTAAAATTACAATGCATTAATACTATTGCTACATCATTTTTGCCTTTATTGATTTTTGAGTTCTTGATAAGCTGAGCTACGCTTAAATTTGGGTTTATACCATCATATATATTAACATTCCAGTCAAACACTTTAAAGTTTTTAATATGAATGGCTTGTAAGGTGAAAGAATTTAGCCGTTTAGAGCTACCACCTGGAAACCTAATAATTTTAGGAGCAAAACCTATGACTTGTTCAATTTTATTGGAGGTTTTTGTCATCTCATTAATAAAATCTTCTGTGCTTCTATATATTTTCTTAAAATTATGACTGTAGGTGTGAAGACCTATACTATGACCTTCATTATAAATTCTCTTAAGAATTGACTCCTTCCCTTCAATTTCTTTACCTACTACAAAAAAAGTAGCTTTTACATTTTGTTTTTTTAACACATCTAATAGTTTAGCTGTAACAACGTTAGTAGGACCATCATCAAAAGTTAAATAAGCAAATTTTGGAGTTTTTATTTCACCAGAGTCCTTTAAAGAATAATTTGAAGGCATAAAAGTTTGGCTATTTTTATTTATATTAATATGGGCACTACTAGTTAATAATAGAATAAGAGGAGTAGTAAAAAAAAGAAAAATACATCTTTGTCTCAGAGTCATATTATCACCTACTTTTAGATTTTTTTTCATATTTAGTTTACCCAAAGAAATATTTATTAAAGCAGTATATTTTAAATCAATAACTCAATGATAATTTATTGACAAATGATACTGAAATTTTGTATAATTACCTTGTTCGGTATAGCTAGAATTTTCTGACTGTATGGAAAAACAACAAAAAAATTAAGTTCGAATCTAATTGTAAAGAGTTTTCTAAGCAAAAAGAGGGCAAAAGTATTAAACACTTATGGTGTACTTTGACCTTTTACATTTTGTAGAAGGTTTTATTATTTGGGAAAAATTTTGGTACATCCTACATGCCGAACTCTTATTACTATAATTTCAAGAAATACATATTAAACAAAGGAGGTATAGAGTATGCAACAAACACCTAATTCAAATAGGCTTCATATAGCTATATTTGGGAAAAGAAATGTGGGTAAATCAAGTTTGATTAATGCACTTACGGCGCAGGATATTGCTTTGGTATCGACTTTAGCTGGGACTACTACAGACCCTGTGTATAAGGCTATGGAGCTACTTCCAATAGGTCCTGTGGTTATTATAGATACTGCGGGGCTTGATGATAAGGGTGAAATTGGGGAGCTTAGAATAAAGAAGACTAAAGAAGTAATGGACAAAACGGATTTGGCACTTTTAGTTATTGATGGTGATGATAAAGATTTATTATTTGAAAAAGAATGGTATGAAGATTTAAAGAAAAGAAAAATTCCTGTAGTTGGAGTTATCAATAAGGTCGATAAAGGTGATGTAGAATTAGATGGGATCCAAAAGGTTATTAATATAGATTTTGTTAAGGTTAGCGCTAGGGATAAAGTGAATATCGATGAGTTAAAAAAAGCTATTATGAAGATGGCTCCAGAGGATTTTGAAAAAAGTACAATTGTTGGCGACATAGTAAAACCAAAGGCAATAGTATTAGTTGTAGCACCACAAGATATTCAAGCACCAAAAGGGAGATTAATACTTCCACAGGTTCAAATAATAAGGGATCTTCTTGATAATGATGCAATGGCACTAGTAGTAAAGGACAGTGAACTAGAGGACATTTTAGCTACATTAAAAGATAAACCAGATTTAGTAATTACGGATTCACAGGTATTTAAGAAAGTTAATTCTATAATACCAAAGGATGTACCACTTACTTCCTTCTCTATACTTATGGCTAGGTATAAAGGAGATTTAAATAGCTTAGTTAAAGGTGCGAGAGCTATAGATAATCTAATACCAGGCGATAAGGTGCTTATAGCAGAAGCATGTACTCATCATCCACTAGAAGGAGATATAGGGCGACAGAAGCTTCCTCTATGGCTTGAGGAAAAAGTAGGCGGGAAGTTAGATATAACAGTCTGTGCAGGAAGTTCTTTCCCAGAGGATTTAAGCGCCTATAAGCTAATACTTCATTGTGGAGCTTGTATGTTTAATAGACAGCAGCTAATGTCCAGGATTAAAAAGGCCAATATCGAAGATTTACCTATTACCAATTTCGGCATAGCTATAGCACATATAAATGGTATATTAGATAGAGTACTTAGTGCTTTTGAATAACATGATTTTTAAAAGCATATCATAAATAAATTATTATCCACAACTAAGACGGATTAAAGGTTTTAGTTGTGGATGTTTTTTCGTTTTTTTCCAATAAAATAAAAGTGATTGTTAAAAAAAAATCAAGGTTGCTATATTAATTTAAGAGTAATTGGTGTAAAATTTAATTAAGTAAAAACAAGAAATAGCATAAAATAAATATAAGGTAACTTAACTTGAAGGGATGATAATAATGGTAACTATTAGTGTTTGTGTTGGGAGTGCCTGTCATTTAAAAGGGTCTTATAAAGTAATAGAAGGTTTACAAAGGTTAATTAAAGAAAATAAGGTTGAACAAAGGGTAGAAATTAAAGGGGCATTTTGTATTGGTAGATGCACAGAGGGGGTTTCTGCAATGGTGAATGATGAAGAATTTTTCTCCTTAAATGAGAATAATGTAGATTCATTTTTTCAAGAAACTATCATGAGAGGTCTATTAAATGAGTAATATAAACTTTTCAAAAGCATATTGTAAAAATTGTTATAAATGCCTTCGTTCATGTCCTGTGAAAGCAATAAGATTTGAAAATGAACAAGCTACTATAAATGAGGAAAGATGTATAGAATGTGGCCATTGTCTTACTATATGCCCACAAAACGCTAGAGAAATTAAAAGTGATGTGGAGGTTGTTAAAAGTGCTATAAATTCAGGTAAAAAAGTTATAGCAAGTTTAGCACCATCCTTTGCTGGTTATTTTGATGTGGAGAAAGGCAGAGTAGTGTCTGCTTTAAAGAAGTTAGGATTTAATTTAATTGAAGAAACTGCAGTAGGGGCAGAAATAGTAGCGCAGCTATATAATGATTATATTGTAGAAAATAAAAGGGATGTTTATATAACCACAGCATGTCCATCAGCTAATTATTTAGTAGAAAAATATTTTAAAGAGATTATTCCATATTTGATTCCTGTGGTATCTCCAATGATAGCCCATGGAAAATTACTAAAGGAAAAATTTGGACAAGACTGCTTTGTTGTATTTATTGGGCCATGCCTTGCAAAAAAATCTGAGTTTGAGTATTTTTCAAAAGATAATGTAATTGATGCAGTATTAACTTTTGATGAATTGAATTCTTGGATTACTGACTTAGGTATAGAAATACATAAGCTAGAAGAGGAAAATTTTAATATTAATCCATATAGCAAAGGTCAAGGCTTTCCTATGGGGGGAGGTATTATCGAGGCGATGGGAGATAAATTAAAGCAAAGTCAACTTACTGTTATTACTGTAAGTGGCATGGAGGAGTGCTTAGAAGTATTTAATAGTATTAAGAGTGGTGATTTAAAGGGAGTATTAATTGAGGCGAGTGCATGTAAGGGAAGTTGCATTGGTGGGCCAGTAATGGTTAAGAATGGTGAGAATTACTATACAAAATTACGAAAAGTTAAAAGCTATATAAAGAGTCGTAAAAACTACAACCATCCAGTAAATACGGAGATACCTAATAATATAAATTTTAATAGGAAATTTACTGACAAAACTATTAAGAAGTCTATAGCCACAGAAGAAGAAATTATAGCTATTATGAAAAGTATGGGTAAATATGAACTTATAGATGAACTGAATTGTGGGGTGTGTGGATATAATTCTTGTAGGGAAAAAGCCCAAGCTGTTTTTGAAGGCATGGCTGAAACTAATATGTGTCTACACTATATGAGAACTAAAGCAGAAAGTCTTTCTAACGAAATTGTTGAAAATACGGCGTCAAATCTAATTTTATTAGATGGAGAAATGAATGTACGAGAAATAAATCCAGCTGCAAAGGCCATATTTAAAATACAATCTCAAAATATTATAGGAAAACCTATATCACTACTTATGGATGATACGGATTTTAAAAAGGTAAGAGAAACTGGAGAAAATATAATAGGTAAAAAGGCCGCATATCCACAGTATGGCGTAGTGTTTATAGAGAATATAGTATACCTTCCTAAACAGGACATGGTACTTGCAAGTATGATTAATATTATGACCGAGGAAAAAAATAAAAAAGAATTAATGAAAGTAAAAGAAAATACACTAAATGCTGCACAAGAGGTTATAGAAAAGCAAATGAGAGTTGCCCAAGAGATAGCAAGCTTACTTGGTGAAACCACAGCAGAGACAAAAATTATTTTAACTAAGCTAAAGAAAATAGTGGCAGGCGAAGATGGTGAGTAAAATGGAATTATTTATTGATGTAGCTTATGATAGTTTGATCAAAAAAGATGAGGAACTCTGCGGGGATAGGGTAGAAATAATAAGACTTGAAGATAGCACTATAATTGTCATGGCAGATGGGTTAGGCAGTGGGGTAAAAGCTAATATATTAGCTTCATTAACATCTAAAATTGCCAGTACTATGCTTAAAGAAGGAGCAGACATCTATGAAACTGTAGATACTATAGTAAATACACTTCCTGTATGTAAGGTGAGGGAGATTGCCTATTGTACTTTTACTCTAATGAAAATTTATAATGATGGAAGGGCTTATATTGCAGAATATGATAATCCACCTTTCTTTTTACTAAGGAACAATAAGGGCTTCGAAGTGGAGAAAAAGGAAAGTATTATTAATGATAAAAAAGTAGTTGAAAGTCAGTTTATACTGCAAGAGGGAGACGTAATTACAGTAGTAAGTGATGGATGTATTCATGCGGGCATCGGAAATATATTAAATTTAGGTTGGAGCTGGGATAATGTACAAAATTACTTGATTAGGAATGCTCAATGTAGGCGAAGTGCTAAAAACATTGAAAAAGATTTAATTCAAGTATGTTGGGATTTATATGGAGGGAAACCTGGAGATGACACTACTGTAGTATGCGTAAAAGCTAGAAAGCCAGAGGTTATCGATTTATTTACCGGGCCACCTAAGGATGAACGAAATGATAGCTATGTTATTAAAGAATTCATGAGTGGAAATGGTAAAAAGGTAATTTGCGGGGGCACAACTTCTAATATTGTAAGCAGAGAACTTGGACGCAAGCTTAAAGTAAACTTAGACTTTTATGACAAAGATGTACCACCTACAGCAACTATGGAGGGGATAGATTTAATAACAGAAGGGGTTTTAACTTTAAGCAAGGCATTAGAAAAGTTAAGTAAATATGAAGCGAGTTTTTCAAAGCAGGAACCTTACTGTGATTTAGATGGTAAAGACGGAGCTAGCAAACTTGTTAAGATGCTAATAGAAAATTGTACTCATTTTAATTTATGGGTAGGTAAGGCTATAAATCCAGCACATCAAAATCCGAATTTCCCAATAGATTTGAGTATAAAGCTAAAGCTTGTGAATGAACTAGCAGAGTATATGAAAAAATTAGGGAAGCGTGTTAACATTAATTATATATAAAAAAAACAGCAGTTTAATCGTGGCCACTGGCCTCGTTTAATCTGCTGCTTTTTTATTTATATTACTATTTAACGTTTTACGTAATGTGTATGAAGAAGTTCGTGGGATTTTTTACCATACGGCTCTCCAAGGAATTCTTTATATATTTTTTTGATGTATGGATTCTCATGAGATTTTCTTATAGTTTTATTTTTATCTTCACTATATAAAACAGACATTCTCTTTGATAATATATCTTCATGATCATTTGAATATGGTTGTCCACCACCATTAATACATCCACCAGGGCAGGCCATGATTTCAATTAAGTGATAGTCAGCTTCTCCGGCTTTAATAGCTTCTAATAATTTACGAGCATTTCCAAGTCCACTAGCTATAGCAACTTTAACATCTAGGTCATTAATTTTTACAGAAGCTTCTTTTATGCCTTCCATACCTCTTACTGCTTCGAAATCTACATTTTCAAGTGTTTCATTTGTTAACCACTCATAAGCAGTACGTAATGCAGCTTCCATAACTCCGCCAGAGGTACCAAATATAACTCCAGCACCAGTTGATTCTCCTAGTGGATTATCGAAATTTTCTTCTGGTAGTGAATTAAAATCAATTCCAGCTTCTTTTATCATTTTAGCCAGTTCCCTTGTACTTATAACTATATCAACATCTGGCACTCCATTTGTAGCCATCTCAGGTCTAGCAGCTTCATATTTCTTTGCAAGACAAGGCATTACAGATACAACTATCATGTCCTCTGGATCTATATTCATTTTTTGTGCAAGGTATGTTTTAGCAATAGCTCCCCACATTTGTTGTGGTGATTTACAAGTAGATGGAATATCTAATAAATCATTAAATTGATGCTCAAAGAATTTAACCCAACCAGGACAACAACTTGTCAGCATTGGAAGTTTTCCGCCGTGTTGTAATCTATGAACGAATTCGCTAGCTTCTTCCATTATTGTTAAGTCAGCTGCAAAATCAGTATCAAATACTTTAGTAAAACCTAAAGCTCTTAGTGCAGCGACCATTTTTCCAGTAACCGCAGTACCATGTTCAAGTCCAAATTCTTCACCTAGTGCAGCTCTAACTGCAGGAGCAGTTTGAACAACAACAACTTTTCCAGCTTGATCAAGAGCATTCCAAACTTTAGACGTATTATTAACTGAGGTTAATGCACCAGTGGGACATACAGCAACACACTGTCCACAGAAAGTACAAGTTGTTTCTCCCATTGGTAATGCAAAAGCAGGAGATACAACAGTTTCGAAGCCTCTGCCTACGCCGGATAAAACTCCAACAGTTTGAACTTCATTACACATAGTTTCACAACGTCTGCATAATATACATTTATCTAAATTTCTAACAAGGGAACTAGTCGAATTATCTATAGGATAAGTTGACATTTCACCTTTATAGCGAATTTCACGAATACCTAGTTCTTGAGCTAATCTCTGTAATTCACACATAGTATTCTTTTCGCATAATAAGCAGTCTTGTGGATGGTCAGATAGAATTAATTCAAGCACAGTTCTACGTGCTTTAATAGCTCTAATTGAAGTTGTCTTAATAACCATTCCCTCTGTAGCAGGAGTTGAACAGGCAGGAGCCAAGTTTCTTCTCCCTAAAACTTCAACAACACACACACGACAAGAACCAGGATGGTTTGTAGTTTTTCCATCATGCATATTTAAATGACATAATGTGGGAATATCTATATTTAACATTCTAGCTGCTTGTAGAATTGTCGTGCCTTGTTTTACGTGGATTTTTTTATCATTTATAGTAAGAGTAATTAAACTCACGGCGTGCACCTCTTTCTTATATTTTATATTTTAAAAACTTATTGAGATGTTATTTTTTAATAATTGCATTAACTGGACATGCAGTTTGGCATGCGCCACATTTAATACATTTATCTTGGTCAATAACATGTAATGTTTTAACTTTTCCACTGATACAATTAACAGGACATTGTCTTGCACATTTTGTACAACCGATACATTTATCAGTGATATTGTATCTTAGTAAGTTTTTGCATACTCCAGCTGGACAAGTCTTATCATATATGTGAGCCTCATATTCGTTTAGGAAGTACTTAATAGTACTTAATACTGGATTTGGGGCAGTTTGTCCTAGTCCACATAATGAAGTATCTTTGATTGTATTTCCAAGTGATTTTAGCTTATGCAGATCTTCTTTTGTTCCATTACCTTTTGAAATCTTATCTAGCATTTCAAGAAGACGTTTATTTCCTATTCTACAAGGGGAACATTTACCACATGACTCTTCTACTGTGAATTCTAAATAGAATTTAGCTATATCGATCATACAGTTATCTTCATCCATAACAATCATACCGCCAGAACCCATCATAGATCCTATAGCACTTAGGGATTCATAATCAATTGGAGTATCTAAAAATTCTGCTGTAATACATCCACCGGATGGACCGCCTGTTTGAACAGCTTTAAATCCACGGCCATTTTTAATTCCGCCACCGATATCAAATATGATTTCTCTTAGTGTAGTACCCATTGGAACTTCAACTAGTCCAACGTTATTGATCTTACCTGCAAGAGCGAAAACTTTTGTTCCTTTAGATGTTGCTGTTCCTATAGAACTATACCACGCAGCACCTTTATTAATGATAGCTGGAATATTTGCAAGAGTTTCAACATTGTTGACACAAGTTGGTTTATTCCATAATCCACTTTGAGCTGGGAACGGTGGTTTATTAGTTGGCTCTCCACGTTCGCCTTCAATAGACTGAATTAATGCAGTTTCTTCTCCGCATACAAAAGCACCAGCACCATATTTAATCTCTATATCAAAGCTAAAATCAGTTCCGAAAATGTTTTTTCCAAGAAGACCACATTCGCGAGCTTGGCCTATAGCTATTCTTAATCTACTAATTGCAAGAGGGTACTCTGCTCTAATATAAATACAGCCAATTGAAGCACCAATACTATAACCAGCTATTGCCATAGCTTCTAGAACACTATGAGGGTCTCCTTCAAGAATAGAACGGTCCATGAAAGCACCAGGGTCTCCTTCATCAGCATTACAAATTATATATTTTTGATCAGCATCGTACATTTTTGCAAAAGCCCATTTCTTACCTGTTGGAAAGCCACCGCCGCCTCTGCCTCTTAAACCTGAGTCAATCATTAATTTTATAATATCATCTTGAGACATTTCTGTAATTACTTTACCCAGGGCTATATAACCATCTTCAGCTATGTATTCTTTTATGTCTTCAGGATTAATAAGACCACAGTTTCTAAGGGCAATTCTTACTTGCTTTTTATAGAAAGGCATATCTTCTTGTTTTTTTACTTTTATTTTTGAACTTGGTTCTTCAAATAAAAGTCTTTCAATAACGTTGCCCTTTAATAAATGCTCTTTAACTATTTCCGCTGCATCACTTGGTTTAACATTAACGTAGAATACGTTATCAGGAGAAACCTTTACGATGGGACCTTTTTCACAAAATCCAAAACAACCAGTTATAGCAGCAGTTACTTCATCAGTTAGTCCATTAGCTGCTATTTCCTTTTGAAGATTTTCTAATATTTCATCACTTTGAGCTGACTTACAGCCTGTACCACCACAAATTGATAAATATCTTGAACATCTATTACCTTCAGAAGTCTTTTCAAGTTCTTCATTTATTTTTCTCATTTCTAGTAATGTATTATATCTATTTTGAATTTCTTTAAATTCATTAAAAGTATTAATTTTATTCAATATATTTCCCTCCTATTCAGCATAATCCGCTAGTATTTTATCTACTTGGTCTACCGTAACATGTCCATAAACTTTGTCGTTTACAGTTACAACTGGTGCAAGACCACAAGCACCTACACATCTTAATGAGCCTAATGTAAATCTACCATTATCAGTAGTTTCGCCATTCTTCACCTTTAACTTCTTTTGAAACTCATCAAGGACATCTCCAGAACCTCTAACGAAACAAGCAGTTCCCATGCAAACATTTATTACATATTCCCCTCTTGGTTTAATAGTGAAGTAAGAATAGAAAGTCACAACACCATAAACTTTAGAAACTGGAATATTTAATTTTTCTGCTACAAAAGCTTGTACCTCTTGAGGTAAGTAGCCAAATAAACCTTGTGCTTTGTGGAGCACTTCGATAAGAGCACCTTCTTTACTTGGAAGGTCATTAATAAAATTTTCTAAAACTATAAAATTTTCGCTTGAACAATTAGAACACACTAAAACATACCTCCTTTAAGATCTATGATTACATATAGTCGCATTATAAATTAAACTTATAATCCGTAAAAAAATTATGCATACAAAAGAATATTGTGAAAAATTAATCTTTAACAATATTATATCATTAAATTATTAAAGAAAATATATGAAAATATTGTAAATTAATATATGAAATATATATTTAAAATTAAAGAGGTACATTCTTATATATTTCAAAGTGAATGTTATTATTCTATTCATATATATATAAATCTCAACAATAATGCATCAAATATATTATAATAGAATTTAAGCAAAAAATCTAGTGAATAATTAGTTTATTTTGATTATTACAAATAGAGGAAGAATTATAATAAAAAAATTATACAGGTTTGGATAATGATAGATGTGAAAGTGGTTTCAAAAAAACCATTTGTGAAAATCTAGAAAAAAATAGTATATTTTAGGGAAAAAAATATATATTATTTGACAACAATATGTTAATATTAGATAAATGATATACTAAAATAAAAAATATGTAAAATATTGCATAAAATTACTTAATATTATATAATTTGGTTATTATTGAAGGGTGGGGTATGTATTATGGATTTTAATGTTTTTCAAGAAATGATAAATAAAATAAATGGGGTTATTAGTACAAAAATAATACATCAAGATAATGATATTCAAGAGTTGCACATATTGGCTAATACACTAAGGTCTCCAAAGCAAATAGTTAGGGATATTGAGTCTATGCTTTTAACCTCTTTTGATTATAGAATAGATAGAAAAGTTATTAGTATTGCACAAATCGAAACAGATGACTCAGACCCTATTAAAAGAATAAAATTTGGGGGTATTTCCTTAGATGTGCAATCAAATATGGTGGAGTGTAAAGTTAAGCTCCTTTATGAAGAACAAGAATTTTTTGTAACACAAGTGGGAATTAAAACTGCAGCCAACAGAAAAAAAATAGTAGCAAAAGCTACAATTGATGCTGTGGAAAAAATTCTTGGACAAACCTTTATATTTGATGTACAAGATGTAATTACTTCTACTAATAGAGATATAATTTTTATATCTGTGTTAGTAAATATGGTTATAAATGAATCAGAAGAAACCATGGTAGGGTCTGCAATTGTGAAAAATGATATAAATGAAGCCATTGCAAAGGCCACCCTAGCAGCTATAAATAGAAGAGTACAAAAAACAAATTTTAACAACTATTAGGGTTGTTAAAAAGCCACTTAGTGGCTTATGAACTTGCTTTAAGGGCCGATGCCGATACCATATTTTTGTTTTAAAAATTAGTTTCAAATTAATTTTGTTTGGTTACCCTAGCGGAGAGAGATTATGATAGGTTATAGCGTAGCCCTATTAATTTAAATCTAAGGGGGTATTTTAATAATGAAAAAATTAACTACAATATTATTAGCTATATTAGCACTTGCTATAGCTGGTGGTTCAACAGCAACTTGGATGTTTTAACTAAATAGGTATTCGGCCTTTAATATATAGGAGGAGAACAATGAAGAAACTACCGATAAATTTTAAAATATATATTTTAATTATATATCTTATAACTTTTATATCTTTTTTTGTTTTCTTTAAAATGGAACATAATACTTTTTTATCCATAAGATTTGATATTTTGTTGTTTTTTATATTTTTAACAGCTTTAACAGAAAGTTTTACTGTGATTTACAATAAAATTTCTTTTAGCACAAGTTTTGCAATTACAGTCGCTTCTTTTATTTTATTTGGAACCTCAAATGCAATAATAATTTTAGTATTAGGTTTTGCATTTAGATTACCTAAATATAATAATAAATATAGGCACATATTTAATACACCTTTTTATGGAACAATATTTAATTTGTGTAGTTTAGCAATACCAATTATTTATGGGAATTATTTTTACAAAATAGCAGGTGGAACTACCTATAATGGTAAATTAGATGATAATTTATTACAAATTATTGTGTTTGGTGGTGTGTTTTATTTAATTAATACTTTTATTATATCAATTGTATTTTCAATTACTACTAAAAAAGGTATTATATATTCATTTATAAGCAATTTTAAATTAGTATTATTAAATACTTTTGTTATGACCCCTTTTGGTGTACTGCTAGCGTATTTATTCAATTCATACAGTTATGGGGGTGTAATCATTGTAATAATCCCTATATTATTAGCAAGATACACTTTTTCTTTATATATTCAAACAAAATCTCAATATGTTGAAACCATAGATGCGCTAATGCTTGCTATGGAGGCAAGGGATAAATACACAGAAGGACATTCAAAAAGAGTGGCTGAGCTCTCAGCAAGTATAGCTAAAGAATTAAAATATAACGATTGGAAAATTGAACAGTTAAACATGGCTGCCTTACTCCATGATGTTGGAAAGATTGGAATTGATGATCATATTTTAAATAAACCTGGTAAACTAACAGTGGAAGAATTTGATACAATAAAAACCCATCCTCAGATAGGCTACAATATTTTAAAGGATATTAAAAATCTTGAAAGCATACTACCTATTGTACACTATCACCATGAACGATATGACGGAAAAGGATATCCAGATGGTAAAAAACCTGAAGAACTAAGCCTTGATGTTTTTATTGTTCAACTTGCAGATTCTATAGATGCAATGTCTACAGATAGACCTTATAGAAAAGCCTTACAACCTAATGTGGTTGTAGAAGAAGTGAAAAAATATTCTGGAACTCAATTTCATCCAAAGGTAGTGGAAGCATATTTTAAAATGCTAGAAAAACAAAAAAAATAAGGTGAGGTTTAAAATGTTTATTGAAGCGTTAATTTTTGCAGTGATTATTGGATACATATTAAAGGGGAAGATAAAAAATTTAGAAAACGTAGATATAAAACGCACATATCTTGTTTTTATATCTTTCTTTATAGAGTTTTTTATTGTTATTTCCATAAAAAAAGGTTTTTTTGATATAGGTATCTTTACATATATATTAGATTCGATAATGTATGTTTTATTAGCAGCTTTTATTTATTTTAATAGAAAAAACAAGTATATTGTGATTATGGGATTAGGATTTTTGCTGAATACTATTCCAATTTTCTTAAATGGGGGGGCCATGCCAGTAGGTATTAAAGCGGCACAAACCGCTGGACTCACTTTAAATATCAGCAAGGAAGGCCTTTATACATTAATAAATGAAAATACCAGGGTGTGGTTTTTAGGAGATATTATTCCTCTAACTTTCTTAAGGCATTTTGCCATAAGTATAGGAGACATTATTGCAGTGGCAGGACTTATGTTATTTATAATTACGGGAATGAAGAAAACAGCTAAAAATTAGCTGTTTTTATTATAGAATATATAAAAGAGAATTTATCTTAAGTTTTTGGATATAATACTCTAAATATAACAATAGCTACGAAATTCATATGTATTTTTATTTTAGCAGAAATATTATTCAGGATAGCTGAATAAAAGAATTTATGCAATTAAAAAAATTTAAGTTGACTTATTGATTATATAATCTAAAATGAAACATATATAATAATATAAATTAACAATTGAAAGGGGAATTATAAATGAAGAAAAAAATATATATTGATGGAATGAGTTGCAGTCATTGTGTAAGTCATGTCAAGGAAGCACTATTGGACATTGGTGCTATTAAAGTAAAAGTTGACTTAGAAGAAAAATTCGCTACAGCAGAATTTGAAGATGATATAAATGATAGTGAAATTACAGAAGCTATTGAAGACGTAGGATATGAGGTTACGGAAATAGAAGAAGATTAACATAATTAACTTTGCCCCTGTTCATTTTAATGGACAGGGGCAAAGTTAATTGTATCTGTATTTATTTATATATTCTTGAAAGTTCCAATTTGATAAAAACTCTTTAGCACTTATATAGCCGCTCTTGTACAAGTGAATTGCAGTTGATTTTGAAAGATTGAAATCAGTAGGGGCTATTCCATGTGTTGGAATAATAACAGAACGAATTAAATTTTCTTCATTTAAATATTCACTGGTGTTTTTTTTAAACATAGTTTGCGCCACCGCAATTAGGAAGGGTAATGAATCATTAGCCTTAATAATATTCTTATTATCATTAGCTAAGTCAAATCTAAAGCCTATAGTGGGCCACCTTGGTATTGAATCTACATCAAAGATAGTTAGTGGGAAGTTGCAAGTAACGCCACCATCTACAATATAAGCTAAACCAGAGGGTGTATGAAGCTGAACAGGTTTAAAGTAAAATGGGATACTAGAACTCATTCTTACAGCTTTAGCAATGCTAAATTCCATTGGATCAATACCATAGTTGGGAAGGTCGTCAGGAATTACAAGGGATTTTTTATTTGTTATATCTGAGGCTATGATTTTAAGTTTATACTCTCCATTTTCGTAAACGTCTTTAAATTTAGTTATACCTTTGAGTTTAAGTAAATTATCCATAAAGCTTTGGAGATAATCTCCAGAATATAGACTTTTCTCTTTTATAATTCCTAAGGGTTTTCCTAAAAGGGGTAATCGTTGCAATTTATCTTTGTCCATAAATTTAAGAAAACTTATTTCTACAAGCATTTTTCTTATTTGAAGTGCACTGTATCCAGCGGCAACTAAAGAAGCGATAATGGCTCCAGCAGAACTACCAGCAACTCTTTGAAATTCACAACCGCAATGCTCCATACAATTTATGGCACCAACTATACCAATACCCCTCATTCCACCGCCTTCAAAAACAGCATCAATTTTCAAATTAACACCTCCTTGTTACTATTTATGTAAATATAATAGGATATGGAACACCTAAAAGACATTTTTACATTTTTTTTTAAAATAAAAAATAATAAATCCTAGATTGATTTATAATCTAGGATTTATTATTATATGATTTTACGTGCATCAATTATTGTTTGATATAAGATTATTAAAATACAATCAATAATTTCACCTTTTTTATCCTTAGTAGTTTTCTCAGAATAACAAGTAATTTTTAGTTTTTCTAGGCACTTATCTACTTTAGGCTGATTAACTTTAGAAAAATTTTCAATATATTTAATTGGGATTTTTTCGTCTGCCCATTTCCTATTCATATCCGCAAGGCCTAACTCTACTGTGGACAATATCCTATAAAATAATAAATCTGGATTATCATTAGCAGTTTCATCTATAAGCATGATTTGATCAATAGTAGATTTCATTACAACACATTTAATTTCTAAAAAGCTTCGCATATATTTATCCTCAAAAGCAGGAATTTGATAATTTATTATATCATCAATATCAGAAAATTCGGTACGTTTCTCCTTTGAAGATTCTAATAAAGTATTTAATCCTGGTATTTTTAAAGTCTTAATTAATATAGGCAGAAAATTATAAGGTAGAGGCACTCCCAGTAGGGTTAGATTTTCTATAATACTAACACTCTCGGTAATTGCTAGAAAAACTATAACAATTTGGGATAACATTGTGGTGGTTATTAGGGAATTTAGAATAGTCTCCAGCAGTCTAACTGTAATTACGCAAAGTGTATAAGTGATAATTTTTTTAGTAGCTTTACGTAACCCCGTACTGGAAAACCTTTTATATTTTATAGCAGTAGATATTCCTGTAATAGTATCTAAAATAATAAGCATCAGAAGAATAACATAAGAGGTTTGCATGCTAGTAAACATTTCACAAAGGAAACCCAATATTCCAGATGCTCCATATATTTGTAACAAGAGGTCATTCTTGTGCATTTTTTCATCTCCATAAATAATAGACAAATATAAATATGGAATAAATAATTCTAATAAATTATTTATTCCATATAATATATGCTGTATTAAGGAAAAAAGATATAGAGGTATTTTAATTAAAGAATTTCAATTGAACATTTATTTTCTTATCCTCAATCTCTAAGATAACATAGGAATACCATGGCTCCCGCCTTTTATATGAGGGTGAACCTGGATTTATCATTAGGACTTTGTTTTTAGTTAAAATCAATGGTTGATGACTGTGTCCAAATACGATTATATCTACTTTATCACCACTAAATTCATCATAAGCTCTCTCAAGTGTATTTTTATCATTACCATGGCCGTGGTATAAGCCAATTTTATATCCTTCTACGGATACAATTATTTTTTCTTTTAATAGATCTCTGATATAGCCTTTATCATTATTTCCCCATACTCCAATAAAGTTTTTATGCTCTCTTAGTTTTGATACCACGTTAGAACAAACATAATCACCTGCATGGATTATCATATCAGATTCTCTAGATATATTATCTATAAATTTGAAAAGTTTATCGCTATGTTTTTTTACGTGAGTATCAGACAATATCGCAATCTTCATATGCATCACCTTCTAATAGTATATTATGCTATAGTATGCCTGCCTTGATACACAAATAGCACTAAATTTGATTAAGAGTTTTTTCTTAGATTATGCTATAACGAAAAGTATATATTGCTAGAATGCTTTCACATCACCGAGTAATTCTAAAATTTATTTTATTTACAGCTGCTAAAAAATACAAACTCGCTATAATCGCTCAAACATGTATTTTTCTTCACGCAGCTATAAATAAAATAAATTATGAATTACTATGGTTTGTTCAAATGCATTTTACGCAATATATACTTTTGTTAGCATAATCTAAGAAAAAATACCCAATTTAAAAATGTCTATTATTTTAAGCAACGCATGCAGGAGAATTTAATTCCTTTATCATAATATTTTTGGTATTATTAATATATTATATATTATAACAAAGTGTGAGGAGAAAAAATGGGAGAAACAGAAGATGTAGTCTATATTTTGGAGCAATCAGGAATAAACATAAACAATGAGAAATCACTGCATTCATCAATTAAACAATGGTACGCTATGCCAGGTGATAGACTAGAAGTGAAAGTAGATAAATATATAATTGATTTAGTAAGAGAAGATTCATTAATAGAAATACAAACAAGAAATTTCAGCGCTATTGGGAACAAGCTAAGAGCTTTGGTTGTGTACAATAATGTTATATTAGTACACCCTATAGCTATTGAAAAATATATAGTAACAATGGATGACTCAGATAAAATAATTAGTAGAAGAAAATCCCCTAAAAAAGGCAAATTAGTGGATTTATTTGACGAGTTAATTAGGGTACCTGATTTGATAGATGAAGAAAATTTTATACTAGAAATATTAATGACCAAAGAGGAAGAAATAAGATGTAAGGATGGCAAAGGAAGTTGGAGAAGAAAAGGTATTAGCATTGTGGATAGAAAGTTAGTAGAGGTAGTAGAAAAAGTCAAGTTTAAAGAAGGAAAGGATTTTTTAATATTTTTACCGGGAGATCTACCAGGGAATTTTACCAATAAAGATTTAGCCAAAATATTGAAAGTTACTGTATACAAGGCAAGAAAAGTAACATATTGCCTAAGGAAAATGAAGATTATAACAGAAGTGGGAAAGCGCAGAAATGAGCTTATATTTGAAAGGTTATGAAGAATTGATAATAGCCACAAGATTATCTCACTAATGTAATGTTAAAGAAATATAGAGTATATGGTTTAAAATAATTTAAATCGGAAAATATAGTATATAGATAAATGGAAAGGAAGATACAAGTGGGTGAAAAAAATATTGCTATAGTGGTATACAAAGAAAAAAGGATACTAGAATTATATGGAGATGAAAAACTAATAGGTAGCTTTAAGATTGCACTAGGGGGATCACCTATTGGTGATAAAGATAAAGAAGGGGATAAGAAAACTCCGGAAGGTAAATATTGTATTTGCACGAGAAATGATAAAAGTAAATATAAATTATTTTTAGGACTTAATTATCCTAATTTAGAAGATTCCCAAAGGGGATTCCAAAATGGATTAATAGAGGAAATTGCATTTGAAGAAATAAAAAAAGAAATTGAATGTAGAAAAAGACCAGATTGGAGCACCCCTTTAGGTGGAGCGGTAGGCATACATGGAGGTGGAAATCAAAGTGACTGGACCTCAGGGTGTATCGCCTTATCAGATGATGATATTGAAATTATTTGGGAATATACTAAAATGAATACTCCTGTGGAAATTTATATATAGTCTAAAAATAGATTAATAAGAATATTAGGAATCTAGAGTAAAATATATTTAGTATTATTTAAAAATTAACTTTTTGATGGGTATATCATGAAGTATAATATATCTATATAATTAATATATATAAGGTCTAAAATTAAATATTTAAACTGTAAAATTCAATGAAATATACTATCGTAAGTGGATACAGGAGGTTGCATATAATGGAAAAGAAAAAGGTCTACATAACAAGAAGAATTCCAGATGAAGCTATTGAACTTTTAGAAGAATATTTTACTGTAGAAATAAATTCACAAGATAGAGTTTTAACAGCAGAAGAGCTGTTAGAAAAGGTTAGAGGTATGGATGCAGTTTTATGTCTTATAACTGATAATATTGATAAAGCGGTGCTTGAGGCAGCGTTTGAAAAATGCAAGATATTTGCTAACTACGGTGTGGGTTACAATAATATTGATATAGCCTCCGCTACTGAAAGAGGGATAATAATTACAAACACTCCTGGAGTGTTAGATGATGCAACTGCTGACCTTGCATGGACACTGCTTATGGTGGTATCTAGAAGAATAGTGGCAGCAGATAAATTTACAAGAAATGGTGCTTTTCAATCTTGGGATCCTATGATGTTTCTTGGACGAGACATTACTGGTAAGACACTAGGACTTGTAGGCGCAGGGCGAATTGGATTTAACTTTGCAAAAAAAGCCAAGGCTTTTGATATGAAAATATTATACACTGGGCTAAGGCATAATCTTCAGATAGAAAATGAATTAGGCGCTATTTATGTGGATAAAGAAACATTGCTTCGGGAAGCGGATTTTGTTTCATTACATGTCCCACTTTTACCTTCTACCACTCACTATATTGGTGAAAAGGAATTTTCACTTATGAAGAAAACTTCAGTTATTGTTAATACATCTAGAGGACCAGTAATTGATGAAAAAGCATTAGTTAAAGCTCTTAAGCAAGGTGAAATATGGGGAGCTGGACTTGATGTATATGAAAATGAGCCAGACATTGAGCCAGAACTTTTAGATATGTACAATGTTACAATTGTTCCACATATTGCTTCAGCTACTATGGAAACTAGAAGAAACATGGGATTAATTGCAGCTAATAACATTATTAAAGTTCTTATGGGTGAAAAACCGGATACTTGTGTTAATGAAGAAGTATTAAAATAATATAAATAAAAAGCACTCCCATTTGATTAATGGAAGTGCTTTGTTTTACCCTCTAATATTGTACCCTATCCATTTTACTTTTCCACTCTTTAAAAGGTTCAAGGCTTTCTTCTCTATTTATTTGTAACACCTCAACCTGCAATACTTTTGCAGTTCCTTTTATTACATCATAAATATATTGGTCATCAAAATCTATATTTGCAGCGTCTTCTCTAGTTGAGCCATAATAAAGTTTTTTTATTTTAGCCCAATGAATTGCGGAGAAACACATAGGACAAGGTTCACAGGAAGAGTATATTTCGCAGTCTGATAAATCAAATCTACCAAGTGCACTAGATGCTTTTCGTAATGCTACAACCTCAGCATGGGCTGTAGGGTCATTTGTTTTAACAACTTCATTATGAGCCCTACTAATAACCACACCATTTCTAACAACCACGGCGCCAAAAGGACCACCCTCATCGTTTTTCATTCCGTGCAAGGCTTCCTCTATGGCAATTTTCATAAACTCATTCATATTTACACCGCCTTATTTAAATTTTAGTTTAAATATTTAAGTAATCAGATAGATAATGAATAATTATTTCACAATTTCATCCATATATAAATCAAGTATATCAACATTTATTTTCAAAATCAATAGAGTTTGCAAAAATTTTTTGAATTGCTAAAATATTTTGTAAATTCCGTTGACTTTTATTTGTCAAAATGGTAATCTGAACAGATATAGTGGGTATTATAAAGATACATCAATATAATTTAAAATTGTAATCAAGGGGATGTATTATTATGAATTCAAGTAGGACTAAAAATTTAATCCAGGTAGCTACGAGTAGAAAAAAAGCAGATTTAGTTATTGAAAATTGTAATGTTATAAATGTTTTCTCACAAGAAATTATATATGGTAAATTAGCCATTAGTGATGGCATATTTGTTGGTATAGGTGATTATGAAGGAATAGAGACAATCGATGGTGAAGGAAAATATATAGTACCTGGTTTAATTGATTCACATGTTCATATAGAGTCATCTATGGGCTCACCATATCAATTTGCAAGGTCGGTATTACCAAGGGGAACTACCACAGTTATCTCTGATTGTCATGAAATAGCTAATGTTAAAGGGCTTGAGGGTATTAAATATATGATTGAATCTAGTAAGAACTTACCTCTTGATGTATATATTATGCTACCATCATGCGTTCCTGCTACCATATATGAAACATCAGGTGCAATACTAGAAGCAGAGGATTTAGAAGAACTTATGCAACATAAGCGAGTTTTGGGACTTGGAGAACTGATGAATTATCAAGGAGTTGTTTTTACAGATGAAGGTATCCTAAAGAAGCTTGAGCTTACTGATAAATATAATAAAATAGTAGATGGGCATGGGCCTATTATTAAAGAAAAAGAATTAAATGCCTATTCACTAGCCGGTGTTAAAACAGATCATGAGTGTATGAACCATAAAGAGGTAATGGATAGACTTAGGAATGGTATTTATGTTGCAATAAGAGAGGGCTCTGCGGCAAAAAACTTACTGGATTTAGTTGGTGCTGTAAATCCCAACAATGAGCGTAGATTTACCTTTTGTACAGATGACAGGCATCCTAAGGATATTTTAAAAGAAGGCCATATAGACAATAATATTAGACTTGCTATAAAAGGCGGGGTAAATCCTATAACTGCCATTAGAATGGCAACATTAAATTCAGCAGAATGTTATGGCCTAAAAAATCTTGGCGCAATTGCTCCCGGTTATATAGCAGATTTTATAATAGTTGATAATTTAACGGATTTTAATGTATTAAAAACTTTTAAAAAAGGTAAACAAATAGTGGATGATTGGTATACACACATAAAGGAAGATAGTGAATTGTTAGAAATGGTTTCTAACAGTGTTAATATAAAAGACTTTACAGAAGATGATTTAAAAATAAAATTATCATCGAACTCAGCAAAAGTCATTAAAATTATGGATCATAGTCTATTTACAGAAAGTGCAAACAGAGAGGTTAAGGTAGATGATCTCGGATATTATGTATATGATGAAGCAGCTGATATTTTGCCTATTTATGTATTTGAAAGACATAATGGCACAGGCAATATTGGTAGTGGGTTAATTGAAGGATATGGACTAAAAAATGGAGCTATTGCATCCACTATAGCACATGATTCACATAACTTAATTGTTATAGGTAGCAGCCCTGAGAACGTTAAAATAGCTGTGCAAAAGATAATTGAAATTGGTGGAGGTCTTGTCATTGTAGTAGATGGTCAGGTAAAAGGATGTTTACCACTAGATATTGGAGGTATTATGTCAAGTTCGGATTTAGAAACTGTATCAAAAGGTCATGAAAAACTTAATAAAATTGCTATGGGAGAATTAAAAATCAATGAAAATGTTAATGCTTTTATGACTTTAGCTTTTATGGCATTACCAGTAATTCCTAAACTGAAAATCACTGACAGAGGCTTGTTTGATGTGATAAAATTTGAGCATACCAGCTTGTAAAAATATTTTTAAAAATACAATTGACATACTAATTATGAGATGAGATACTGAATTTGTAAGAGCATATTAAATATTAGTTAATAATTAGTTTAGGAGAATATTATGAAAAATTCAATACTTGTAAAAAACATTAAGTACCTTGTAACCTGTGATGACGATGACAAGGTATTTGAAAATATAAATATGTACATTGAAAATGGTGAAATTAAATATATTGGTAGGGAAGTTAAACCAGCCCAGGAGATTATAGATGCTACAAATATGGTAGTATATCCAGGACTTATTAATACTCATCATCATCTTTATCAGATTTTTAGTAGAAATATTCCAGAGGTTCAAAATATGGAATTATTTCCATGGTTAAGATATTTGTATGAGATTTGGAAAAATATAAACAATGATGTTATTATGTACAGTTCCCTTTGTGGCATGGGGGAACTTTTAAAAACAGGGTGTACAACCTGCTTTGACCATCACTACGTATTCCCAGAGCAACAAAACAATCTCATTGAAAATCAGTTTGAGGCAGCAAAAAGACTTGGTATCAGAATGTATGCTTCAAGAGGAAGTATGTCTCTAAGTGTTAAGGACGGAGGGCTACCTCCAGATACTGTAGTTCAATCTGTTGACCATATTTTAAAAGACAGCCAGCGTTTAGTGAAGAAATTTCATGACAAAAGTCGTTTTTCTATGAGGCAGGTTGCCCTTGCTCCTTGTTCACCATTTAGTGTGACTGGAGATTTAATGCGTGAATCAGCAGTGCTTGCAAGAGAACTTGGAGTTAGACTTCATACACATCTTGCAGAAACAGTAGATGAGGAAAAATTCACCTTAGAAAAATTTCATATGCGCCCTCTCCAGTACATGGAAAGCTTGGGTTGGTTAGGTTCTGATGTGTGGTTTGCACATGGTATTCACTTTAACCGAGATGAACTAAAATTGCTTGCCAGGACTGGGACAGGTATTGCACATTGCCCTATATCTAACATGAAATTGTCATCTGGAATTGCAAAAATACCCCAAATGTTAAAGCTTAAGCTGCCTGTTGGGCTTGGGGTTGATGGAAGTGCTAGCAACGATGGCTCAAATATGTTAGAAGAGATAAGAGTTGCATTTTTACTCCACAGATTAAACTCAGGAAAAAATGCTCCCACAGGGTATGATATACTGAAAATAGCCACAAATGGTAGTGCAAAAGTCCTGGGACGTGATGATATTGGAAAACTAGACATTGGAATGGCAGGAGATTTATTTATGATAAATATTAATAGACTAGAACTTATAGGTGCGGATATTGATCCTAAATCATTACTAAGTACTGTTGGGTATAAAGGTGCTGTAGATTATACAATTGTAAATGGAATTGTTGTTGTAAAAAATGGTATACTTGTAAATATTGATGAAGAGAAGCTCTATTATGAAAGTGATGCTGTGGCAAAAAAATTCATAAGAGGATGCTAATATAGAAAGGATGCATTGTATGAAAGATGATTTGAATTTAGATTTCTTAAAAAGGTTAGCAAAGGGCATTGTACAACACTTTGGAAATGATTGCGAAGTGGTTATACATGATTTAAAAGCAGATAATTTGCAAAATACAATTATTGGCATAGAAAATGGTCGCGTCACCAATAGGAAAATTGGTGATGGAGCATCGCATATTGTAATAGAAGCTTTAAATAATGCAAAACATGATTCAAAAGATTCACTATGCTATTTAACAAAAACTCACGATGGTCGTATACTAAAATCTAGTAGTATTTATATAAGAGATGAAAATAATGAACCATCAGGAATTTTTTGTATAAATTATGATATTACACAATTAACTATAGCTGAGAATTCTATAAAATCCTTGTTAAATCATCAAGATGAAAGCGATGATTTAGAAAAAATTCCTCGAAATGTAAATGATTTATTGGATGATCTCATAGAGCAATCAGTGAAGGTAATTGGTAAACCTCTCGCACTTATGAATAAAGAAGATAAAATAAAGGCTATACAGTTTTTGAATGAAGCTGGAGCGTTTCTTATAACAAAATCAGGGGATAAAATTTCTGAATATTTCGGTATTTCTAAATTTAGCATATATAACTATATAAAATAAAGACTCTTATTTTGATAATTATATAAGGAGGAACAAAATGAGTATTGGAAAAAGTGTTAATAGGGTTGATGCTTTTGATAAAGTAACTGGGCGTGCACAATTTACAGATGATTTTAAATTAAATAACGCTCTTGTTGCTAAAATTCTTCATAGTACTATTGCCAGTGGTGTTGTTAAAGCCATTGATATTACAGAGGCCATGAAACTTAAGGGTGTTGTAAAAATTGTAACTTGCTTTGATGTTCCTGATATTCAATATCCAACAGCGGGGCATCCATTTTCACTAGACCCTTCTCATATGGATATTGCAGATAGGAAATTACTAAATAAAATAGTTAGATATTATGGTGATGACATAGCGGCTGTAGTGGCTACAGATAGTATAACTGCCACAAAAGCAATTAATCTTATAAAAGTTGAATACGAGGAATATAAACCATTATTATCTATTGAAGCTGCTTTAAAACCAGAAGCGAAAAGAATTCATGAGGAGTATCCTGATAATATTCTTGCACATACAAGTTATGAAATTGGTAATTATGAGAATGCTATAAAAGAAGAGGGACTTATGGTTTTTGAAGGAGAATATGAACTATCTCCTGTTAAACATTGCCATATTGAAAATCCAATATCTTATGCCTATGCGGAGGGAAAAAGATTGGTGGTGGTTTCATCAACTCAAATACCTCATATTGCAAGGCGTGTAATTGGGCAAGCACTCGGTATTGATTGGGGTCAAATCAGAGTTATTAAACCCTATATAGGTGGAGGATTTGGGAATAAACAAGAAGTTCTTTACGAACCACTTAATGCATATTTATGTAAGGTTATTGGTGGCAGATGTGTTAAGCTTGATATTTCAAGGGAAGAGGACTTTGTTAATACTCGTCTTCGAACTGCCATGAAAATTAAAATTAAAAGTTATGTAAGAGCAAATGGACGTTTTGTTGCAAGAAAATTAGAGATGTATGGTAACAAAGGCGCTTATGCATCCCATGGACATAGTGTTACAAATAAATCAGGTCATGCATTTAAACAGATATATCAAGACGAAGTTGCAACTAAAGGTGATATGTACTCAGTGTATACAAATTTGCCAGCATCTGGTGCCATGCGTGGTTATGGTATACCACAAATGACTTTTGCGCTTGAATCTCATGTTGATGATATAGCAAGTAAACTGGGTTTAGATAGGATTGAAATGAGAAAACTTAATTCTATGAAATTAGGTTTTGTTGATAATCAGGTTAAATGTAACAGTAATGGTCTAGAAGAATGTATCGAAAAAGGTAGAAAATACATTGATTGGGATAATAAACTTATTGAATACCAAAATCAAACAGGACCTATAAGGCGTGGCGTTGGTATGGCAATATTTAGTTATGCAACAGGTGTTTTCCCAATTTCATTAGAAACCGCGGCTTGTAGGATTGTGCTTAATCAGGACGGATCTGTTCAAGTTCAAATGGGTGCCACAGAAATAGGTCAAGGAGCAGATACAGTATTTGCACAAATGGTATCACAAGTTCTTGATATTCCTTTTGAAAATGTACACACCATATCAACTCAAGATACTGATATTACACCTTTTGATACAGCTGCTTATGCATCTAGACAATCTTATGTCTCAGGCATGGCTGCTAAAAAAGCTGCTATGGAGCTCAAAGAAAAGATAATAGAACATGCAAATTTCATGCTAAAACTTCCTATAGGGAACCTTGAACTTAAAAATAATAATATTATAATAAAGGACACTGGTAAAATTTTAGCATCACTTAAAGAAGTTTCTATGCATGCACTTTACAACACAGAAAAATCAGTTCACATTACATCAGAGGTAACAAACCAATGCAAATCAAATACATTTTCCTTTGGAGCATGTTTTGCTGAAGTTGAGGTTGATATCCCTGTGGGCAAAATTAAAGTTATTAAAGTTATTAATGTTCATGATAGTGGTACAATCCTTAATCCTATGCTTGCTGCAGGACAGGTACATGGTGGCATGAGCATGGGTTTGGGTTATGGTTTAACCGAGCAACTTTTATTTGATGAAAAGACAGGTAGAATGCTCAATGATAATTTACTTGATTATAAACTTCCAACCATTATGGATACACCGCATTTAGAAGCACAGTTTGTAGAAACCTATGATGTATCTGGTCCTTTTGGTAACAAGGCACTAGGAGAACCCCCTACTGTTCCTGTTGCACCTGCAATTAGAAATGCTGTACTGCAAGCTACTGGAGTTAAGTTTAATATTGCTCCTTTAACGCCACAAAGACTTGTAGAAAAATTTAAAAAGGAAAATTTGATATAAACATGGAGGCGAAATAACAATGTATGATATAGAAAGAATATATCAGGCAACTTCAGTTAAGGATGCAATAAACAATCTTGTAGCTCAGCCTGAATCCATAATTATTGCAGGTGGAAGTGATGTACTTATCAGCATTCGCCATGGCAAACTTGCGGGGTGCTCCCTTGTTAGTATTTATGGACTCGAGGAACTTAGAGGAATAACACTTGAAGAAGATGGTAGTATAAAAATAGGTGCACTTACAAGTTTTTCTCATATAACAAAAAATGAAATTATTCAAAAATATATTCCAATCCTTGGAGAAGCTGTTAATGAAATAGGAGGACCACAATTAAGAAACGTTGGAACTATTGGAGGAAATATTTCAAATGGAGTTACGAGTGCTGATAGTGCATCCACATTATTTGCACTGAATGCTAAACTTCAAATTGAAGGACCCAGTGGGGAGCGTGTTATCCCTATTTCGGAGTACTATGTAGGACCAGGAAAAGTTAGTCTTAAAAATGGTGAGTTGCTTACAGCAATATATATTACAAAAGAAAATTATGAAGATTTTACAGGTAATTATATTAAATATTCTATGCGTAATGCAATGGATATTGCAACCCTTGGTTGCAGTGTAACTTGCAAACTTAGTGCAGATAAAGATACTATTTACGATGTACATCTTGCCTTTGGTGTTGCAGGTCCTGTTCCTATGAGATGTCCCAGGGCCGAAGAAGTTATAAAGGGAATGAAAATATCAGATGAAATGTTCAATATTTTTGGAGAAGCAGCAAAGAGTGAAGTGAGTCCTCGTTCTTCCTGGCGTGCATCTAAAGACTTTCGTCTTCAGCTTGTATGCGAACTCAGCAAACGGGCTTTAAAGGAGTCAATAAGAAAATCGGGAGGCGTAATCAATGGCTAATGGAATTTTAAACTGCACAGTAAATGGTGAAGCTAAACAAATTATGATAGATGATAGAGAGTCACTAACGGATGTTCTGAGAAATCAGCTAGGCCTTACAAGTGTTAAAAAAGGTTGTGAGGTTGGAGAATGTGGAGCTTGTACTGTTCTTATTGATGGTGAAGCTTTTGATTCTTGTATTTATCTTGCAATTTGGGCAGAAGGTAAAGAAATTCGTACAGTTGAGGGACTTATGGATGCTGAGGGAAATATATCAGATATTCAAGAAGCATTTATTGATGAAGGAGCTGTTCAATGTGGTTTTTGTACCTGTGGATTTGTTATGTCAGCTGTTCCTATTATTGAAGATAACAAAGAGTATTCCACAGATGAAATTAAAAAAGAACTTTCCGGTAATCTTTGCCGTTGTACCGGTTATGAAAATATATTAAATGCCGTAGAAAAAACTAAAAAGCATCATTGTGATTGTAATAAGTCAAAACTATGATACAATAATATAATGTTTTAAATTTCGCTCTGTGAATAATTCATAGGATTAATTCATATAAAAAAAATGTAGGGGGAACAAAATGGAATACTTTAAGATAAAAGAAAATGGAAGTGACTTCAAAAAGGAGGTTATTGGAGGAATAACAACATTTTTAACAATGGCATATATTATTGCAGTTAATGCAAACATATTAGGAGCTACAGGAATGCCGGCAGCAGCTGTAGTAACAGTAACGTGTTTAACAGCAGGACTTACTACAATTTTCATGGGTTTATATGCCAATCTTCCGTTTGCACTAGCATCAGGAATGGGACTCAATGCATACTTTGCATATACTGTAGTAATAGGGATGAAAGTTCCGTGGCAAGTAGCACTGGCAGCTGTGTTTGTAGAAGGAGTTATTTTTATTATATTAACATTAACTAGTGTTAGAGAAGCAGTTGTTAATGCTATACCTACAACTTTAAAATTAGCGGTTACCGCAGGTATTGGACTTTTCATTGCATTTATAGGTTTTGTAGATGCTGGTATTGTAGTTACTAGTAAAGCAACAAAGGTAGCTATGGGTAACTTTACATCTCCTACAGTATTAATGACTGTAATAGGAGTAATTATAATTGTAGTGTTGTCAAAGAAAAAGGTTAAAGGAGCTATATTATGGGGAATAGTTGCAAGTACCTTACTCGCTTGGTTATTTGCAATCACATCACCAATATCTGCAGCATCTTATGGAATAAGTACTCCAAAAGGTATATTTAAATTTGAATCAATAGCTCCAATTGCAAATAAACTGGATTTTTCATACTTGAAAGATTCATCTAGAATATTGAATTTTCTTGTAATAATGTTAACGTTTCTGTTCGTAGACTTTTTCGATACAGTAGGAACTTTAGTAGGAGTTGCTTCAAAGGTTGGAATGGTTGATAAGGATGGTAACGTGAAAAATTGTGGACGTGCACTACTTGTAGACGCGGTTGGTACTACAGCGGGAGCTTTTCTTGGAACTTCAACTGTAACGACTTATGTAGAAAGCGCAGCGGGATTTGCAGAAGGTGCTAGGACTGGACTTGCTTCTGTTGTAACAGGGACATTATTTTTAGTAGCAATGTTCTTTTCACCACTATTTATTGCAATTCCAACCTGTGCAACTGCACCAGCACTTATAGTTGTAGGATTTTTCATGATGGAAAGTATAGTTAAAATAGACTTTAGTGATTTTACAGAGGGAGTTCCTGCTTTTTTAACAATTTCGCTAATGCCTTTAACCTATAGTATAGGAGACGGGCTAACCATGGGAATTCTTTCTTATGCAGTGATGAACTTAATAAACAATATATTCACTAAGGACCGTAGTAAAAGGAAGAAGGTCTCAATTGTAATTTACATTTTGGCAGGATTGTTTATTCTTAAATTGTTTTTTACTGGTTGGAATAAATAATAAAATATTATAAATAAAAAACAATTCGCAATATTTAATATTGCGAATTGTTTTTTATTTTATAATAGTCCCTGTTTTACCTAATATACCATCCTTAGCTTTTTCAAGTAGAGTTATAAGTGAATATCTTTCCTCTTTTGATGAAGCAAAGTCAATTGCAGCTTCTACTTTAGGTAGCATTGAACCAGGAGCAAAGTGCCCTTCTTTTGCATATTGACTAATTTCATGGACTGTAATATTATCAAGCCATTTTTCATTTGGTTTACCAAAGTTTATAGCAACTTTTTCTACAGCAGTTAAAATAATAAGACAATCTGCGTTGAGTTCTTTTGCAAGGGTACAACTAGCAAAATCTTTATCAATAACAGCGCTTACACCTCTTAGGTGATTACCTTCTTTTATCACAGGTATACCACCGCCACCACAGGCAATAACAACTTGCCCTATATCAACCAAAGATTTTATTGTATCAATTTCAACTATACCCACTGGCTTTGGTGAGGCAACAACTTCTCTATACCCGCGACCAGCATCTTCAATTACTTTTTTACCATTTATTACTGCAATATCAGCTTCTAATTTTGTCATGAAACTTCCGATTGGTTTCGTTGGATTTTCAAAGGCTTTATCATTAGGATTTACTTCAACTTGTGTTATTATTGTTGAAACATTTTTGTTTATGTTACGATCTAGAAGCTCTTCTCTCAGCGCATTTTGTAAGTCATAACCAATATAAGCTTGGCTCATTGCAACACAAACAGACATAGGGCATAGCGAATATTTAGGGTTATTTTTATGTAATTCACTCATTGCAATGTTAATCATACCTACTTGAGGACCATTTCCGTGAGAAATAACAACGTCATTCCCATCTTCGATAAGATCAACTATAGCTTTAGCAGTAGATTTCACAGCTGCCATTTGCTCCTTTAAATTAGCACCAAGAGCATTACCACCTAATGCGATTACTATTTTCTTGTTCATAAAATTATTCCTCCTATAATAAATTTACGTGTCTCAAGCATATCTAAAATATCCTGAGGATTTCTAACTTTAAACTATATTTATGAAGCAAGATCCTCCGAAATGTTAACGATTGGTTTTGAACTACTGAATATTTCCTTCCAATTAAAAAAGATATTTAAGATGATTGCTGTTATTGCAGCTGCAATAGGTCCTTCTTCAAGTATCATCTTTAAAAAGTGTGGAAGTTGTGTAAATGCAGTAGGTGCAATTTTTCCTCCCATTCCAAGAGCAACTGATGATGCTATGATTAATAAATTACTTGATTTGCTCATATCTACTGTAGATAAAATTCTCATACCCGTTACAGCCACCATACCAAACATTACAAGAGTGGCTCCGCCGAGCACAGGTGCTGGAATAGTTGTTGCTAAAGCTGCAAATTTAGGAATAAGACCTAATATCACAAGAATGGCACCTGCGCACACACATACAAAGCGGGTACGAACTTTTGATAAAACTAGGAGCCCAACATTTTGTGAGAATGTACTGTATGGAAATGAGTTAAATATACCTCCAAGAATTTGAGCTATACCCTCACCTTTAATACCTTTCACAAGAGTTTCAGTGGTTGCTGGTTTTCCAACTATATCCCCTACAGCGATGAATACACCAAGGGCTTCAACTGCAGTGATTAAAGAAACTATTGTCATGGTGATTATTGCATCTAGTCTGAATACTGGAGCCCCAAAGTAAAATGGAGTAACAATATGTAGCCAACTTGCATCGCTCACAGCTGAAAAGTTCACCATTCCCATAGAAGATCCAACTATTGTACCTATTACAAGTCCTATGAGAACTGCTATTGATTGTACAAATCCTTTAAAATATTTATTTATGATCAGAATAATAATTAGTGTAAAGGCCGCAAGCGCAATATTTTTAGGATCCCCAAAGTTTTTACTTCCAACACCTCCAGCTGCGCTATTAAAAGCAACTGAGGTAAGCGAAAGGCCTACTACTGTAATAAGTGAACCTGTCACAACTGGTGAGAAAATTCGAATTACTTTACCGAATACAGGAGCCAATAGTGCAAGTATAATACCAGCAACTATTACTGAACCATAGATAGTGGTGAGACCATATTCTTTTCCTATGGAAATCATTGGTGAAACTGCAATAAAAGAGCATGCAAGAATAACTGGCATCTTAACACCTAGAATATTTCCAATTCCAAAAGACTGAAGGAGAGTTGCAAGACCGCAAGTAAATAAGTCAGCTGCAATTAAAAATGTAATTTGGTGTGCATTAAGACCTAGTGCTGACCCTAAAATTAGTGGAACTGCTACAGCACCCGCATACATTGCTAAAACATGCTGTAGGCCAAGTGGAAAAAGCTTTTTAAAGGGAAGTTTGGAATTTACATCATTGTTATTAGTATTGGCATCGTTATCTTTTAAACTTCTTTTGCTCATTATAATCCCCCTTGAATATATTTTAATAAAACCGCAGTAATTACGACTTCTATTCTTCGTAGGTTGTATGTGATTGTGAGTTAAAAGTCGTTGTATTGATACAGAATAAACTATTATTATCTACAAATGGAATTCTTTTCAATGAAGGTTGTTAAAATGTAGATTCCATGAAATTTTCCATGGAATCTAAATAAATATTATTTTATTTTGCGCTCTTTATTACGCTTTTCAAGCATAGCTAAAACTTCTTGAGGATTTTTAATTTTACTTAAGAATATCATAGAAGCTATTGCATAAGGCTTGTAAGATGCTTGTTTATAAAGGGGCTTTCTATAACGATCAAATATAGAAGCATCAACTTCTCCAACTTCGCAGCTAACTCCTGAGATATCAGCTGGCAAGCAATGAAGATAAAGTGCTTTTCCATCTTTTGTTGTTTTCATAAGCTCTTCTGTACATTGCCAATCTTTATGCTCAGCATTTTGCGAAAGAAGTTCTTTTTCAAGTGATTTTATACCAGCATCGTCACCTTTTCCATATAAATCTGTACGTTTTTCCATAGCAATAAAAGGAGCCCAGCTTTTTGGATAAACTATGTCAGCATCTTTGAATGCTTCTTCCATAGAGTTTGTTTTTGTAAATGAACCACCAGATTCTTTAGCATTCTTTATTGCAATTTCTTCAATTTCACTCATAACTTCGTAACCTTCAGGGTGTGCAAGGACAACATCCATACCAAGACGAGTTAAAAGTCCAATTATTCCTTGAGGGACTGAAAGTGGCTTACCATAAGAGGGAGAGTATGCCCAAGACATAGCAATTTTTTTACCTTTTAAGTTTTCAATACCGCCATATTCATTTATAAGATGAAGAGCATCTGCCATACACTGAGTAGGATGGTCTATATCGCATTGCAGACTAACAAGTGTAGGACGTTGTTCTAGGACTCCCTCTTCATTACCTATTTGTACAGCTTTAGATACTTCGCGCATATAAGCGTTTCCTTTTCCAATATACATATCATCACGGATACCTATAACATCTGCCATGAAAGAAATCATGTTAGCAGTTTCTCTTACTGTTTCACCATGAGCAACCTGAGATTTTCCCTCATCAAGATCTTGAACTTCAAGCCCAAGTAGGTTACAAGCTGAAGCAAAGCTAAATCTAGTACGAGTTGAATTGTCACGGAATAGTGAAATTCCAAGACCGCTATCAAAAATCTTTGATGATATGTTATTTTCACGAAGCTCTCTAAGAGATTCTGCAACAGTGAAAACTGCTTCTAATTCATCCTTTGATTTTTCCCAGGTAAGTAAAAAATCATTGTTATACATTTTTGTGAAATCTAGTGAGTTAAGTTTGCTGATGTATTTATCCATTAAAGCCATTTTAAAACTCTCCTTTATATTTAGATTTATTTGTTTTTACAATAAATTGTTGGAAGAGCAGCATATACAGCAGCGCATCTAACTAAGTCAGCTTTCCAAGTTTTTTCATTTGGAGCATGTGCCTGAGATTCTGCACCAGGTCCGAATCCTATGCATGGTATTCCATGACGACCCATTATAGCAACACCGTTTGTTGAGAATGTCCATTTATCAGTAAGTGGACGAGCTTTTCTCATTGCATCAGTGCTCGTAGCACCGCCTCTTGTTGTTCCGTACATTCCTTTGTATGATTCTTCCATTGCCTTAACAACAGCATGATCTTCAGGAATAACCCATGTAGGAAAGTAACAATCCTGAGGGTATGAAAGTCCAGTCCAACTTGCTTTTTCATATTTATACATAGTAACTTCTGCATTGTATTTTTTAGCAGCTGGAAGTTGACGAATTTCTTCTAAGCAGCTTTCCCAAGTTTCTCCAGATGTCATACGACGGTCTAATGAAACTGAGCAAGAGTCAGCTACTGCACAACGGCTTGGTGAAGTAAAGAATATTTCTGATGTAGTTACAGTACCACGTCCTAAGAATTGAGCTTCTTTGAAATTAGGGTTGTATTTTTCATCTAACATTTTTACGAGACCTTTGATTTCTGTAGAATCAGCAGCATCATTTGTGTTAAGATTTTTGACATCCATTAATATTTCAGCCATTTTGTAGATTGCGTTGTCTCCTCTTTCTGGAGCTGAACCGTGGCATGAAACACCCTTAACATCAACACGAATTTCCATACGTCCTCTATGTCCTCTGTAGATACCGCTATCAGTTGGCTCTGTGCTTACAACGAATTCAGGTATGATTTTGTCCTGTTCTATGATGTGCAGCCAGCAGTTTCCATCACAGTCCTCTTCCTGTACTGATCCAACTACAAGAGCTGTGTAGTCTTCGTTTAACATGCCAAGATCTTTCATTATCTTAGCGCCGTATACAGATGATACGATACCGCCAAGTTGGTCAGACATACCACGTCCACCAATTTCTTCCTCAGTTTCATAACCAATGTAGGGATCAAAAGTCCAGTTACTGAGCTCTCCAAGACCAACAGTGTCAATATGAGCATCAAAAGCTATAAGAGTTTTACCTGTTCCAACATAGCCTAAAATATTTCCCTGTGGATCAATTTCTACTTTGTCAAAACCAAGAGAAATCATTTCTTGCTCTATTCTTTTAACAACACCTTCTTCTCCACAGCTTTCGCCAGGGATAGCAACTAAATCACGTAAAAATTTTGTCATTTGAGCTTGGTAACTCTCTGATTTTAGTTTAATAGCGTTAAAATCCATAATACATTCCTCCTATAATTAATATAAAATATATCTTTAATATTTACATAATTGTATAATCTCTATTTTATTACAGACGATCTAAATTAAATAATAAAGTGGGGAATTTAAAGAATTTTATAAATATTGTATAAATTCAGTATATCAATATTTATTTCCAAAATCAATAATATTTACAAAATTTTTTTGAAAATGCAAAAAAATTTTGTAAATAAATTGACTATAATCGGAAAAAAATGATAAAATGAATTTAGAAAATAAAACAATAAGAATAATCAATTAATTAATTAATTATAAGTTGGAGATATTATAGAAGGAATTCTAAAAAAATATGTAAGACGAGGTGACAATAATGTTTAACTTTGTTGTAAATGGTAATAGGGTTCAGGTCAAAGAAGATAAAAAATTAATTGCTTTTTTAAGAGAAGATTTGAATTTAACTTCAGTTAAAAATGGTTGCTCTGAGGGTGCTTGTGGAACCTGTATGGTACTAGTTGACGGCGTGGCAAAAAAGGCCTGCGTGTTAAAAACAAGTAAACTTGTAGATAAAAATATTATAACCGTTGAAGGAATGCCCGATAGAGAAAAAGATATATATGGATATGCTTTTATGGAAGCTGGAGCAGTACAATGCGGATTTTGTACTCCGGGAATGGTTATAAGTGCAAAAGGATTAATTGATAAGGTAGAAAATCCAACAGAACAAGAAATAAAAGATGCATTAAAAAATAATATTTGTCGCTGCACAGGATATGTAAAAATAATAGAGGCTGTGAAACTCGCTGCTAAAATTTTAAGAGAAAATATAGAAGTACCTAAAGGAAATTGTAGTGCACTAGTGGGAGAAAATTTAAATAGGATTGATGCTGTAGATAAAGTTCTCGGCAGAGCAGAATATGTAGATGATATGCGAATAGAGGGCATGATTTATGGTGGGGCAGTTAGAACTAAGTATCCACGTGCCCTGGTAAAAAGTATAGACATTAGTGAAGCTAAAAAGCTGCAAGGGGTTCATATAGTAATTACTGCGGATGAGCTACCTGGTAGTCAGAAACTAGGGCATATTATAAAGGATTGGGATGTATTAATACCCGCAGGTAAGATAACTCATTGTATAGGAGATGCTATAGTTTTAATAGCGGCTGGAACGCAAGAAATACTAGAGAAAGCTAAATCACTAGTTAAAATTGATTATGAAGAATTAATCCCTATTACAAATCCTTGCGAAGCGCTAAAGGGTGATGCACCTCAAATACATCCAAGTGGTAATATACTTACAACTGAAAATTTGGTATTTGGTAATGCAGATAAATATATAAAAAATTCAAAGTATGTAGTAACTAATAAATACAGCACACCCTTTACAGAACATGCTTTTTTAGAAACAGAAACAGCAGTTGCAAATCCCGATGGAAATGGTGAAATAATAATATATTGCGCAGACCAAGGAATTTATCAAACTAGAAAGGAATGTGCAGAAGCTTTAGGAATAGATCAAAGCAAAGTAAGAGTTATAAGCAAAATAGTTGGTGGTGGTTTTGGTGGAAAGGAAGACATGAGCGTTCAACACCATGCAGCAATTCTTGCCTTTTTATCAAACAAACCTGTAAAGTTTGCATTAAGTCGCAAGGAAAGTGTAATGTTACATCCAAAACGTCATGCAATGGAGATGGAATTTACAACTGCATGTGATGAGAATGGTTATTTAACTGCTATGAAAGCTACTATAATTGCTGATACTGGAGCTTATGCATCACTAGGTGGACCTGTACTTCAAAGAGCTTGTACACACGCAGCAGGTCCTTATAATTATCATAATATTGAGATAGTAGGGAAAGCAGTATATACAAATAATCCACCGGCTGGTGCCTTTAGAGGATTTGGAGTGCCACAGAGTTGCTTTGCAATAGAAAGTAATTTAAATCAGCTTGCAAAAATGGCGAAAGTAACCCCGTGGGAAATAAGATATAGAAATGCCATTAGACCAGGGCAGGTACTTCCTAATGGTCAAATTGCAGACGCGTCGACATCTATTGTTGAAACACTAGATGCGGTAAAAGAAATATGTATGCAAAACCCTAAGGCAGGAATAGCCTGTGCCATAAAAAACAGTGGCATTGGTGTAGGTCTTCCTGATATTGGACGTTGTAAACTTATTATAAAGGATAGCAAAGTATATATTCATTCTAGTGCAGCTTGTATTGGACAAGGACTTGGAACTATATTAACGCAAATAGTTTGTGAAACTCTTAATATGGCAGGAGAGAAAGTCGTATATGCAGTACCAGATACTTCCACTTGCCCTGATTCAGGAAATACAACAGCTTCACGTCAAACCTTATTTACAGGTGAGGCAGCAAAAAGAGCAGCTTTAAAACTTCTTGATACATTAAGCTATCAAACATTAGAGAATATTGAAGGTGAAGAATTTTATGGAGAATTCAAAGGAATAACTGACAAAATGAATTCAATTAAACAAAACCCTATAAGTCATGTGGCTTATGGATATGCTACTCAAGTTGTTATTTTGAATGATGAGGGTAAAATAGATAAAATTATTGCAGTTCATGATGTTGGTACTCCTGTGAATCCTAAAAATATTGAGGGTCAGATTGAAGGTGGTGTTGTTATGAGCCTAGGATATGCACTAACAGAGGATTATCCACTAATTGGAAGTGTACCAACTGCAAAATTTGCCACACTAGGATTATTTAAAGCTACAGAAGTACCAAAAATAGAGTGTATAATATTAGGGAGAGGAAATACTAAACTTGCATATGGAGCAAAAGGAATAGGCGAGATATGTTCAATACCTACCGCTCCTGCTGTGGCTGGTGCCTATTATAATTATGATGGGGAATTTAGAACAAAGCTACCTCTTTCGAATACACCCTACAGTAAGAAAAAATAAGCAAGTAGGTGATATTATGATGCTTAGTGATTATATTAAATTAAACAAAAGTGATATTATATCTTTTGTAGGTGCAGGTGGGAAAACCACAATGATGTTTAAGCTGGCAGAGGAGATTAGACAAAATAATAAGGTGTTAGTGACCACAACCACTAAGATATACATTCCATTAGATGATAAGTATGAGTTTATATGTACTGATAGTAAAGAGCTTTCAAGCTTTATTGCAAAAAAAGAAAATGGAATTTATATTATAGGGTTAGGTGTAAACAGTGAAAACAAAATATTGGGACTTAGCTGCAAACAATTAGATGAGCTAGCGCCGCATTTTGGCTATGTACTAATAGAAGCAGATGGATCTAAGAAAAAGCAGCTAAAAGGCTGGAATGAATTTGAGCCAGTTATATATGATAAGACTACAAAAACCGTAGGAATCATTGATATCCAATCAGTTGGAATGGTAATCAATGAGCAAAGTGTTCATAGAAGTGAGATATTCTGTGAAATAACTGGGGCAAAAGAGGGAGACACTGTTAAACTTGAATACTTATTGAAACTAATTGTACATCCTAAAGGTATGTTTAAGGCAGCACAAGGAGAAAAAATATTATATATTAATAAAGTAGAAGAACCCAATGATTTAATATTAGCTAGATCCTTAGTTGATGAAATAAACCTAAACCCTAAGAAATTAATAGATAAAGTATTCATTGGAAGTTTAAAAACAGACGTTTATATTAATAACCCGTGAAGGTTCGGTATGTAGGATGCTAAACAATTAATAATTGTTTAGTGCCTATGAGGAATGCAGAAGGGTTGATAGTAGAGCATTCGTTAACAGAATCTAAGTTTATTCCATGAAAAATACCCTAACGCACTTATTCGACTTCCTGTCTCAGAAGTGCTAGCCCTCTGGGTATTCCTTGAGGGCACATAACAATTATTAATTGTTATGCGTCCTGGGTTGCTCACGGAAAATTTTCATTACATAAACTAAGATTCTGTAAAACTTATTATATACTATCTGCCACACTCCTACATGCTTTCACCTTCATGATTACAATTTATCTTTGTAAATACTGACCATAAGAAATTAATAGATAGTCTATTCATTTGAAGTTTGAAAAATAATGTATACTATAGTAAAGTATGAAAATTTATCCGGAGTGACTTGCAATAAGAACTAAAAAACAATTGAAATATCATTTAGAAATTCTTCTTTTGCGAATATAAAATTCTCGTAAGACTGCACAGGACGTGCAGTCTAGCGAAACCGAGGCAGGACGCCGAATGTGAGCGTTAGAGAATTTTATATGAGCAAAAGATTAGAATTTCTTAATGAAATTTCATGTTTTGAGTTCTGTTGCAAGGCACGCAGAAGAAATTGCTGACACATGGGTATGTAAAAAACAAGAAATTTAGTTAAATAAATGTAGTTAAACGCGAAAGTGGGTGATATAATGAGCATAAGTGCTATAATCTTAGCAGCAGGGTACTCAAGGAGAATGGGAAAGAATAAGCTCCTTTTAAAATATAGGGGAGAATCACTAATAGAGCAAACTATAGAAACTATTGAAAAGTGTGGGTTTTCAGAGGTTATTCTTGTAGGTAGAGATGAAAAAATAATTGAGATCGGGAATAGGATTGGGTTAGTGGTTATTAAGAATCAAAATGCAGTTAAGGGAATAAGTGAATCTATTAAATTGGGTATAATGGGTGCAAAAGAAACAGATGGATATATGTTTTTTACTGCAGATCAACCTTTTTTAGATGTAGATACAATAAAAAGTTTAACACGCGAGTTTACAGAGGATTCAGCATATATAATAGTACCTCGATGTAATGGAAGACGAGGAAATCCTGTAATATTTCCTAGCAACTTTAAGGAAGATTTTTTAAAGTTACAGGGAGATGTTGGTGGAAAAACAATAATAAATAAAAATTTATACGGAGTTAAATTTATAGAAATACAAGATAGTTGGGCACTATTTGATGTTGATACTAATGAAAATTATGAGTATATTCTAAAACTAGAGGAGAATAATGAATATGTTTAATGATATTGTCATTATACGTGGTGGAGGAGATTTAGCATCCGGTACAATTCAAAAATTGCATAGAAGTGGATTTAGGGTATTAGTTTTGGAAGTGCCAAAGCCTACTTCTATTAGACGGAGCGTTTCTTTTAGTGAAGCGGTGTATGAAAGCGAAGTCACAATAGAGGGAATTACAGCTATACATGTTTGTTCTTTAAGTGAAATAGAGCATGCCTGGAGTATTAAAAAAGTACCAGTAATTATAGATGAAAAAGGTGAATATATTGTGAAAATAAAGCCTAAAATTGTAGTTGATGCTATTATTGCTAAAAGAAATATGGGAACTACAAAAGATATGGCAGATATAACTGTTGCTCTTGGGCCTGGATTTACAGCAGGTAAAGACGTAGATATTGTGATAGAGACTTCAAGAGGGCATAATTTAGCTAGATTGATTTTCACTGGCCAAGCTATGGAAAATACAGGATTACCAGGAAGCATCATGGGTTACGCTAAAGAGAGAGTTATACATTCTCCCTGTTCCGGAATAATGAAGAATGTTGCACATATTGATGCTGTAGTTGAAAAAAATGAAGTTATTGCCTATATAGGAGAGACCGAAGTGAAAGCAACAATATCAGGATTGTTAAGAGGAATTTTACATAGTGGAAGCATTGTAACGGAGGGTCTTAAAATTGCAGATATTGATCCAAGGGTGTCAGAAAAAATGAATTGTTATACTATTTCTGATAAAGCAAGAAGCATAGCAGGTGGAGTATTAGAAGCAGTACTATATTTAATGACTCAATCTATGGATGGCGATCAAAGCTACTTATAATAGGATTTTTTAGATATACTATATAAATTAGAGGTGAATAATATGAAAAAAATACCGGTTTATGAGGCAATTGGATCCGTTTTGTGCCATGATATAACTCAAATTATTCCAGGAGTAGTAAAGGATATAGCATTTAAAAAAGGACATATAATTAAAGAGCAAGATATACCATTGTTACTTTCCATAGGGAAAGAAAATATATATGTATGGGAGAAAAAACAAGGATTTCTTCATGAAAATGATGCGGCAGAGCGTTTGCGAGCTCTTACAGCAGGAGTAGGACTTAACTTTAGTAAAGTAAAAGAGGGGAAAATAAATTTTTTAGCAGATTATTCTGGACTACTTGTAATTAATACAAATTTACTATACCAGCTTAATTCCTTAGGGGAGATAATTTTAGTTACATTGCACAATAATTACCCTGTGAAAAAGGGACAAAAAGTTGCAGGTACAAGGGTTATTCCTCTTGTAATTGATGAGGAGAAGATAAAAAGTGCAGAGGCTTTAATAGGTGATGAGAAAATTGTAAGTATAATACCATTCACCCAAATGAAAGTGGGAATTGTTACTACTGGTAGTGAAGTGTATCACGGTAGAATAGTAGATGCTTTTGGTCCTGTAATAAGAAGAAAAGTGGAGGAATACGGTTGTGAAGTGCTTGGGCAATCTATACTTTCAGATGATGAGGATAAGATAAAGGGAGCAATTGAAGAATGGATAGATAAGGGGGCTGACATGGTAATTTGTACGGGTGGTATGTCAGTAGATCCAGATGATGTAACTCCATCAGCAATTTTAAAAACAGGAGCGGAGCTTATAACTTATGGTGCGCCAGTACTTCCAGGAGCAATGTTCTTATTAGCTTATAAAGGGGATATTCCAATACTTGGACTTCCAGGGTGTGTAATGTATAGTAGAACAACCATCTTTGATTTGGTGTTACCAAGGATCCTTGCAAAGGACAAATTGAGTTTTGCTGATTTTGCCGCTTATGGACATGGTGGACTTTGCAATGAATGTGAGGTTTGCAAATACCCTGATTGTGCTTTTGGAAAAGGAGTTTAGGATATTATAGAGAGCCGCCTTTTTTTATTTTCACGTTAAGTAATTTTTTTATGTGTTCATAAATATAATATTGGTAGTAGTAAAAAAATAAATATAAAATGCTTTTACTTAAATAAAAACATAGTATAATTATTGGTAATAATTGGACTTAAAGACTAATAATTTAAACACAAAAGGAATGGGTGATATTTATGAATTTATTGCATGAAAATAAAGTACAAGCCATTTTTTCTAAAAATACACATAGAGATAAAAAAGCCAATTATCCAGAATTTTTATGTCAGGAGCAACTACAAAAAGTAAGAGCTTATCATGAAACCATTAAAGATTATAACATAACTCCACTCGTGGAGCTTAAGTCTTTAGCCAATGAGCTTGGCGTAAAGAGCATTTTTGTTAAGGATGAGTCTAAAAGGATAGACCTAAATTCCTTTAAGATGTTAGGTGCATCCTATGCCATTGGTAAGTTTTTATGCCAAAAGCTAGGTGTAAATATAGAAGATACAAGTTTTGAAGATTTAAAGTCAAGTGAGGTACGTAAAAAGATTGGAGAAATTACGTTTGTTACCTGTTCAGATGGTAACCACGGCAGAGGAGTAGCTTGGACTGCGAAGCAACTAGGTCAAAAGGCAGTAATATATTTACCAAAGGGTGCGGCCTTTAGACGTGTACAAGCTATTAAAGACTTAGGGGCAGAGGCTAAGGTGACTGATCTAAACTATGATGATACTGTTAGATATGCCTTGCAAAAGGCCGAGGATAATGGTTGGCAAATGGTGCAAGATACATCGTGGGAAGGCTACACTGAAATACCTATGTGGATTATGCAGGGTTATTCCGCCATGGGATATGAGGCATATGCACAACTTATTGATTTAGGAGTTAAAGCGCCCACTCATGTTTTTCTTCAAGCCGGGGTAGGATCTATGGCAGGTGGGGTACTCGGAGCATACGTAAATTTATATAAGGACAATCATCCTATTGTAACAATTATGGAACCAACCAATGCAGCTTGTATGTTTAAGTCTGCATCAATAAATGATGGGAGTCCTCATAAGGTGGAAGGAACACTTCACTCTATTATGGCAGGACTTGCTTGTGGAGAACCTATTCCTATGGGCTGGGAGATAATAAGAGATTTTGCTCATTGTTATTGTACATGCCCGGATTATGTAACTGCAAGAGGTATGAGAATTCTAGCAAATCCTCTTGGGCAAGATGAAAAAATTGTTTCAGGAGAATCAGGAGCTGTTGGCGTAGGCTTGTTATCCATTCTTATGCAAAAGAAACATGCAGAGTCCATAAAAAAACAACTTAAATTAGATAAAAATTCTATTGTACTATTATTTAGTACTGAAGGAGATACAGATCCTATAAATTATAGAGATATACTTTGGGATGGTATGTATGAACTTCCATGCTTTGATTGTGAATTACATTAAAATAAATAAATAAATAAATGCAGCTATTCCTAGTTTATATGTGAATAAAGCAGTGAAAAATAGATGATGCTTCATAATGAGAGGGGAAGATGCACAGTATGTTTGATTTAGGAATTGTAAATGGAAGGATATATATAGAAGGTCATTGGTATGAAGGAAATCTGTATATAAAAGATGATAAGATATCAACAATTTCTCATGGATTATTAGAAGCTAAAGAGGAATATGATGCAAAAGGAAGAGATATATTACCAGGTTTTATTGATCCTCATGTGCATTTTCAACTTACATGTGGAAACCATACTTCAGTAGATGATTTTTACAAAGGTTCAATAGCTGCAGCTTTTGGGGGCATTACTACTTATATTGATTTTTTAGACCCAGTAAAAAATAATGTAGCCTTAAAAAAAGCTTTTACTATAAGAAGGGCTTTGGCTTTGAATAGTGTAATAGATTATTCCTTTCATGCAACAATTGCTGGCTTAGAGGAAGAACCCATTAGTTTTATGAATGAAGCTAAAACTCTCGGAATTCCTACAATAAAATTATTTACTACCTATTCAAGTTCTGATAGGCGCACAAAGGATAGAACTATAGACAGACTTTTAAGGAATACTAAAGAAACAGGAACCCTTCTACTTGCGCATGCAGAAAATGATGGGCTAATAATTGAAGGGGAAAAAATACATGTGCTACAGCATGAAAGCTCAAGACCTGCACTTGCAGAAATAAGTGAGGTTATAAAACTTGCTGAAATGACTAAGTATAGAGATGGAAGGATGTATATTGTTCATACCAATTGTGGGACAACTATTGAGAGACTTAAAGAAAACTATAAGTCTATTCTCAATAAGGATTTTATAATTGAAAGTTGTCCACATTACTTTATTTTTTCTTCTTCTAAATATCTACAGAGAAATGGCTATTTGTTCACCATGACCCCACCGCTTAGAAGTGATAGACAAGTGAAAAAATTAAATGATCAAATAGATAATGTTTTTACAATAGGTACAGATCATTGTCCCTTTAATTCCTCGGAAAAAAACAAAGAATTTGTTGATGAAATTCCTATGGGTATAGGAGGAGTAGAATATTCTTTCCCACTTATGTACGCAAAGTTCGGAGAAAAGGTAATTGATAAGTTCACGAAAAATCCTGCAATGATTCATGGATTATGGCCTAGAAAAGGAACACTGCTTCCAGGAGCAGATGCGGACATAGTTATATTTGACTCAAATGCACAGTATATTATAAAGGAAAATCATTCAAATGTGGACTACAATATATACAGTGATATTGAGATAACAGGAAAGGTTTGCTCAACTATTTCTAAGGGTAAGTTTGTAGTTAAAGATGGTGTTTTTATAAGCGGAAGGGGAGAGTATTTGAATCGGGAACTTAAATATTAAGGCTATTGATTGAAGGTTAGCTCAGTAAAAGAGGGGATTAGCGATATGAAAGTAGAAAAATTCATATTTGCATATCCCCTTATTTATAAAGGATGTGATTAGTTGTATCGCTATTTGGGAATCTCCTTAGAAAAACTATTAACCCTAGAGACTCTCCGCGAGGCTAAAATTTTAGCTGGAGCTAGAGGCATTTCTAAAAGAATTACAAAGGTAAATGTTATGGAAGTACCAGATATTATAGAATGGGTTAGTGAGGGAGAATTTTTACTTACAACAGCCTATTCTATAAAGGATAATATTAAAGTGCTTCTTGAACTTATTCCTAAATTAAATGCAAAAGGGGTGGCTGGTCTTGGTATTAAAGTAGGTAGATATATTAATGAATTGCCGAGTGGTGTTATTGACCTGGCAGATGAATTAGGTTTCCCAATTATTGAAGTCCCCTTTTGTGTTTCTCATACTGATGTAATATCAGGTATACTTACTGAGGTAATTAACGATCAAATGAATATGCTAATAGAAATTGATGGGTTTAACAGGGAAGTTATGAACATAATGATGAAGGGTGGTAGTCTAAAAGAGATAGCTTTAAAGCTTTATGAGAATATAGATAATTCTTTAGCTATATACGAAAATATGGGTGATAGCTGTGAAATCATTTGTAATGAAGAGGATAGAAATATAATTGATAATATTATATATGAACATATAAGTCTTAAGTATATAGAGGATAGTAATTATGATGAAGAAGGAAGTTATAAGGTACATAAGGATGAAATTAGGGGAAGAATTGTTGATAGGATAACTATTCCAATTATTATAGAAAATGTTGAATATGGGTGCATTTTTATTTGGAGTGATAAAAGGGCTTTAACTCCCCTCGATAATATGTTTATAGAATCATATGTACATATAATAGCATTAGATTTTGTTAAAAAGCTTTCTTTATATAATATGGAGAGTAATTATAAACTTGAGTTTTTCGATGATTTACTTAGTGATAATGAAAATAGGCAAAAGAGAGCATTAGAAAGAGCAAAAACCTTTAACTTTTCTAAAAACCTTAAATATACTGTCATTGTCATTCTTTTAAAGGATATATATTCTATGAATAAGCTGGCCATTGATAAGGTCAGTTCATCACATGAGAATATAAGTGAAATACTCTTTATAACGGGCAGAATAGCAAAGCTTCATAAAGCAAAAATAGTATATGTTGATAAAAGTGATAGGATATTGATACTTTATGGAAGTGAAGCAAGTAAAAATGCCAAAACAATAAAGAGTGAGGTCATTAACTTTTGCCAGAAGGTATTAGATGAGGTTTCGAAAAAAATTGATGTAAATAAACTATCAATAGGTATAGGACGTTCCTATGATGAGGCTACACAATTATACAAAAGTCATGGACAAGCAAAATTAATAGTAGAAAATTTAAGCAAAACAGATAGCAAAAATATCAAGCACTACGATGATTTAGGCTTGTATAGAATTTTAGCTTTTGAAGGTCTTCAGGGTGAACTTATCGAGTTTTGTTCTTATACAATAAAGCCACTTGTAGAATATGATAAGATAAATAATACTGAACTTATCAAAACCTTAAAAACATATTTTCAATGCGATGGTAATAAGAAAAAAATATCTGAAAAGATGTACATGCATTATAATACAATCATATATAGGTTGCAAAAGATACATGATATTACTGGACTTGATTTAGAAGATGGGGACAGTAGACTTAATCTTGAGATTGCACTTAAAGCAATGGATTTAATTTAAATGTAATAAAAAGCTGGCTCCTTGTGAGTCAGCTTTTTGTTAACTATTAACATAAGGGTTTACAGTATTTGGGAATATAAGTAAGCTATTTTAAAGCAATTAGTAATTATTAACAAAGAATTGTTGGAATATTTAGAAGTTTCGCACAAAGGGAATGATGAATATAAATAGAAATTTAATAGTATGATTTAAAAGTAAAGGGATGATTTTAGTGAAGGGGTTATTTATATGTAAAAATCTCCAGAAGATCATTTTGAAAGGAGGAAAATTACAAGGACATGTACATTCTGTGTTTAGAAATGCATGCAATATTGAATGTGATGAATTATTCATAACACTTTTAACAAAAGGAAAAAAAATGTCTCCAATGAGTGTGATTGTGGGAGGCGTCGAACAAGTTGATTTTATTGATCTTAATATAACAAAAGGTTTGATATTTGAATTGAGTGAAAACAAAATTTATTGTACACAAAAGAATTTATTTATAAGTATGAATAATGCTAAAAAGTGGTCTCCACGTTCTGAAAATAATGCTTCAGAATGTTCGGAGAATCAACTTTTAGAGAACATAAAGATTATTGAACAAGGGTTAAAGACAATTGGAAAGCACTATGGTATGGGACCACTCGTTAATATGCTTTTTAATAAATCACCAGAACTGGAATTAGTTACTTTTAATGAATGTCCCTTTGATAAAAGCTTTGAATTTATAAAGGACAGGTTTATGAATTTCATTCAGGGTCTTATGAAAGCAGATATGGATGGAATAGGAGGCAAGGCACAGTCTGTTATAGGTTTTGGATGTGGACTTACACCATCAATGGATGATTTTATTAGTGGCCTAATGATTACATATATATATATGGGAAGTTATTATAAATTAAATCTGGAGCAAATATATGAATTTAACAGTAAAATCATTAGCTCAGGTTTAAATAAAACTACTAGAGTTAGCTCTGAAATGTTAAAACATTCATCAGTGGGTGAGACAAATGAGGCTATACAAGGTTTAATGGCAGCTATTTTAAATTTTAATGGTGATAATGATGATGAAAATCACAAAAGTATTATTAAAGCTTTGATAGAAGTTATTGAATACGGTGAAACATCGGGAACTGACACGGCACTTGGAATTTACGTGGGACTTAAGATTTTGACTAATTTAAGATATAGGAGGGTTTGGTTAAATGAATCTATGTGTAGATATTAGAAAAAATACTTACTATGATTCTGTGGCATTAATGCTAATAACTAAGGAAATTAAAAAAATGACAAATGTCAAACAAGTTATAGTTGGTATGGGAACAGATCTGAATAAAGAGTTAACAGAAAATTTGAGTTTATCAAATAATGAAATAAAGGAATTAACACCTAATGATTTTTTCATAGCAGCTGCAAGCGATGATAAAAATGGATTGGAAATTATTATTAAAAAGGTTGATGAATTATTAAATGCTAAGGCGAACTACGATGACTCAGCACTAGAATATAAACCCACAACCCTTAGTGCTGCAGTAATGCATCTAGAGGAAGCTAACATGGTAATTATATCCTTGCCTGGAAAATACGCAGCCTATGAAGCAAAAAAAGCATTGAATAATAATCTTCATGTAATGTTATTTAGTGATAATGTTACAGTAGAAGAAGAAATTGAGTTAAAGAAAATAGGCAGAGATAAGGGCCTACTAGTTATGGGACCAGATTGCGGCACTGCAATTATTAATGGAGTACCTCTTTGTTTTGCAAATGTTGTGAGACGAGGAGACATTGGTGTTGTGGGAGCTTCTGGTACAGGAACACAGGAGATTACTGTTATTATAGATAAAATGGGTGGTGGAGTATCCCAGGTTATTGGAACAGGCGGAAGAGATCTTAAAAGCGCGGTTGGCGGAATTATGATGATTGAGGGGTTTAAGGCCTTAATCGATGATGAAGAAACAAAGGTTATAGTGTTAATCTCTAAGCCACCAGCACCTGAGGTAGCAGAAAAAATATTAAATATGGTAAAAAGCACAGATAAGCCAGTTGTTGCAAGCTTTATAGGTGGCGATAGAATTGAAATTGAAAAGCACGGTGCATATTCAAGTGTAGATCTAGAGGATGCAGCAAGAAAAGCAGTATTGTTGTCAGAGGGAAAGAAAATAGAAGATTTTACTGGCTTTACACTAACAGATGTGGAAATTGATTCAATTGTCCAAGGTGAATGTAAAAAGTTTAGCAAGGGTCAGAAGTATTTAAGAGCTTTATATACCGGTGGAACCTTGGCAGATGAAGCAATGAAGATGCTACGTACGCAGGGTTATAGGATATACTCTAATATTCCATTATCACCTGAACTTAGACTGGCGAATGTGCACAAAAGCTTCGAACACACATGCGTTGATCTCGGTGACGATGATTTCACTGTTGGAAAGCCACATCCTATGATTGATCCAGTGGCTAGGGTTGAAAGGCTTCCAAAGGAAGCTATGGACGATGAAGTTGCCATAGTACTTATGGATTTTGTGCTGGGTTATGGATCAAACGTAGATCCAGCGGGAGAAATGCTTGAAACTATAATAAATGCGAAAAGAGCTATGAAAGACAAAAATAAATATTTATGTGTAATTGGGTATATATGTGGTACAGAGGGCGACCCTCAAGGATATAAATTTCAAAGGGAAAAACTAGAAAAAGCAGGAGTTATACTAATGCCTTCTAATGCTCAAGCTGTTAAACTAACCTCATTAATTCTTGGGAAATTAAATAAAATATAAAGGAGGGATGGAAAATGACCGCGATAAATAAATTGTTCAGTAAGAAACTTACAGTTATAAATATGGGACTAGAGTCTTTTCAGAAAGACTTAAAGCAGCAAAATGTAAAGAGTATGCATGTTAATTGGAGACCACCAACTGAGGCAAGTATGAAACTTTCTGCCTTGGAAGTAGAAAGTATAAGTGAAAAAATTGAAAATGCTAATAAAGAGGCACTCACTAGACTGCTTGCTGCAGAACCAATAATTGTTGGGATAGGCCAAGCTGGTATTGATATTCCAGGAATGACAAAACATACAATTCTTCACGCAGGTCCACCAATAACATGGGATAGAATGAGTGAGCCAGTTAAGGGTGCTATAATAGGTGGTCTAATATATGAAAAGCTTGCTACTAACGAAGAAGAGGCAAGAAATCTAGCAGCCTCTGGAGAAATTATATTTGATTGTTGTCATCATCACAAAACAGTAGGTCCTATGGCAGGGGTTGTAACGTATTCAATGCCAGTTTGGATTTTGCAAAATAAGACCTTTGGAAATTTTGCATACTGTACTTTGAACGAAGGTTTAGGCAAGGTACTTAGGTTTGGAGCATTTAGCCCAGAAGTCATTGATAGACTTAACTGGATGGAAAAGGTACTTGCACCGGTACTTAAGGAAGCTCTGGAAATAAAGGGAACTGTAGATTTAAAAACTATAATAGCTCAAAGTCTTCAAATGGGTGATGAAGGACATAACAGAAATAAGGCAGGAACCTCGATATTATTTAGAGAACTTGCGCCTTGTATTGTTAAAACCAAATTTTCCAATGATGAAAAAGCTGCAGTACTAATCTTTATAGATAAAAATGACCATTTCTTTTTAAATATTTCTATGCCAGCATGCAAATGCAGCTTAGACCCACTTGAAAACATAGAATACAGTACGGTGGTTTACACCATGTCAAGGAATGGTACTGATTTTGGAATTAGAATAGCTGGTACTGGAAATGAGTGGTTTACAGCACCTTGTGAAATAGTCAAGGGATTATATTTTCCAGGATTTGATGAGAGGGATGCAAATCCTGATCTAGGAGATAGCTGTATAACAGAAACAGCAGGAATAGGTGGTTTTGCCATGGCGACTGCCCCAGCAATTGTTCAATTTGTAGGGGGGACACCAAAGGATGCTATAAATTATACAACTAGTATGTACGAGATAACTTGTGCAGAAAATAACGCCTTTAAAATACCAAACATGAATTTTAGGGGAACACCTACGGGAATAGATTTTAGAAAAGTTATTGAGACAAGAATATTACCCGTAATAAATACAGGAGTTGCGTGCAATAGAGCAGGTGTTGGCCAAGTAGGAGCAGGCGTAGTTCATCCACCAATGAAATGTTTTGAAGATGCGCTTACATCATTTATTAAGAAAAATAGTTTGAAATAATTTATTATAAACGGAGGGTATATTATGAATATTATTGATGCTTTTAAAAATGTGAAAATGTATGATTTAACTCAAAAAATTAGCCATTTAACACCAGCATGGCCAACCTATGAACCACTTGAAATTAAGTTTTTCAAAAGACTCTCATCCAATGGTGCAAATGGTCAGGTACTAACTCATTCAAATCATGTTGGTACTCACCTTGATGGTTCCCTGCATTTTTGTACACATGGAAGAGATATAGCAAGTATTCCACTAGAAGAACTTGTGGCACCTGGAGTTGTCGTTGATATATCAGATATAGCTGAGGATTATGGAATATATACTTCAAAGGACATAATGGATAGAGCAGATGTTAGAAAAGGTGACATTTTAATTATACATACTGGCTACCATAAATATGGCTGGGATGAACCAGAGGCAGATGAGGAAAGAGTAATGATGAGACATCCAGGACCTACAAAGGAATTTGCAAATTGGTGTAAGGAAATGGAATTTAAATGGATAGGTGTGGACTGTGGTTCTGCGGATCATCCGATGAACACAAAGATTCGTGAGTGGGCTCCGAAGGAAGCAAGACGCGCAGATAAATATTTAAAAGCTAAATACGGTAAAGGCATAGAAGATTTCTGGCCAGAGGATGATTATCAACTAATGCATTATGACTTATTTCCACTAAATATTATACATGCTGAAAATGTAGGTGGAGATATTGATAAGGTGCTTGGTAAGAGATTAATAATAGGCTGTTTCCCATGGAGATTTGAAGGCGGAGAGTCTTGCATATCCCGTATAGTTGCATTTGACGCAGAGTAGTTTTTAATAAAAAGAAAACGGTTGCAAGAACTAGATAAAAACTCTATAGAAATCAAAAAAATATATATTTGAAAGGATGATAAATAATGATAGTAGATAAAATGGAGCAAAGCCTTAGACCAGTAGAGTCACCAATGGTACCTTATCCAGCTAAGTATATTACAATGGCCACTGGAGAAAAATTAGTAATTCGTCAAATCGCCAGAGAAGAAGTGCCACACATTTTAGAAGCCGTAAAGCCACTTATGACAGTGGAAGCTGATTTTTATGATATTGTTGCATCTAGAATATACTCTGAACTTTTAGGTTACTACAGATATAGAGTAAAAGATGAGTATTGCTTAATTGGAACAATAGATGGAATAATAGTAGGAATAGTAAATGGCCGTATGGTTGATGAAAAGGTAGGAATGTCCTATCATACAATGACATTAAAGCAAGGACTTAGAATTGGAGCACAATTATTTGCTGCAAAAATGGAATACCATTTAGATTTCTTAAATCAAGAAGAAGTACTAATCGTTGCTGAGAGTCCAAATGGGTTTAAGAGATGGATGATTGAATATGAACTTGAGTCAAGACCAGAAACTTGGCATGAGCTAGGTGGAGTACCAACATATGTGTTAACTAAAGCCTTGTGGGAAAAACATAAAGGTACTAAACTCGGTGGCCGCCGTCCTGTAAAGGAAGAATTACTTAAAACTGCAGATCACCCAATTCTTCCAGAAACTTATGTTCAAATTCCAGGGTATAAAAGATGAGAGAAGTTGGTATTGTAGGAGTAGGTCATAGTAAATTCGGTAAAATGTCCGGCGGAACATTTTCTGACTTGCTTAGTATGGCCGCAGTTCAGGCACTAGATGATGCTGGTGTAAAAACAGGTATGGGCCATGGGATTGATCAGGTTTTTGTAGCAACAATGGGTGCAGGTATCCTTAATAAACAAAGTGGTATCGCATCAGCACTTGTGGATTATCTAAATTTAAGACCAGCAATGGCTGAAACAATAGAAAATGGTCCAGCCTCAGGAGCATCGGCTATTAAACTTGGATATATGGCTATAGCCAGTGGTATGTGTGACTGTGTGCTTGTAGTTGGTGGAGAAATGATGAGGGTTGTTAGCGGATGGGAAGGCACGGATTTCGTTGCCACAATGCTTCACCCAGAGGCTGAATATAACTATGGACTAACACTTCCAGCCTTCGCAGGACTCTTTACAAAATTATGTATGGAGAAGTATGGAATAACTGAAAAGGATTTATCAATAGTAGCAGTTAAGAATCACGAGAATGCAGTTCATAACCCAGTAGCACATATACATGTGGTGCCGAATCTTTATTGCATAACAGAGGATGAGGATGCACATATAATGAATCCATATGTTGCAGAGCCACTTCGAATGTATCATTGTTGTCCTGTATCTGACGGGTCAGCAGCAGTTTTATTATGTGCCATGGACAAAGCAGATAGGTTTAAGAAAAAGCCAATAAAAATAGCAGGAGTAGGCTCAGCCACAGATACTCATGCAGTGGCTGAAAGAGAAGTACCTACGGATTTACTTGCTGTTCGTCTTGCAGCACAAATGGCATATAAAATGGCAGGACTAACAGCCCAAGATATTGATGTTGCAGAGCTTCATGATGCATTCCAAATACTAGAGATAGTTGAATCAGAAGAGGTTGGATTTTTCAAAAGGGGTGAGGGTCATATAGCAGCTCGAAATGGAGAAACAAAGATTGGAGGTATTATGCCAATTAATACCTCAGGAGGCTTAAAAGCAAAGGGACATCCACTTGGGGCAACTGGAGTTTCCCAGGTTGTAGAAATTGTAAAACAACTAAGGGGAGAAGCTACAGGACGTCAAGTAGAGGGCGCTAAAGCTGGTCTTTGTGTTAACTTTGGTGGTTTCGGAAATAATGTTGTTGCAACGATACTCACTAAGGAGGAGGCTTAATGATGGAAGAAAAAATGTATGCTTATAAATGTACAGCTTGTGGTGAACTTCACCATCCTAAGCATTATGTATGTAAAAAGTGTGGAAATAGAGAGTTTAATGAGGTTCCACTAGGTGGAGAAGTAACCCTTGTAACTTATACAAAAGTATATAATCTTCCAGAGGGATATATGAAACCATATATGGGTTTTGGAATTGTTAAATTCACAAATGGTCTTGTTGTAACAGGACAACTTGAAGTAGAAAACCCTGAGATAGGGATGAAACTTATATCAACAGTTGGAATTGTAAAAGAAGGCATTGGCAAGGATCATTTTGGATTTATTTTTAAAACTATATAATAGTTAACATGTTTTTGTTTGTTTAACATTAGGGACAGTTACTAAGTATTGGTTGTCAAAGGAGACGGCGCTTTAATTTCTTAGTAACTGTCCCTATAATAAAATTTGCATAAAAGATTGTGCCCAATAGTAAACGTTAACATTACCTGTAAAGAATGAAATTGCAATGTGAAAAAAGTTGTTGACATGGCATTTTTACAGGAATAAAATGTAAATAAAAAGTAATACTAAATAAGTAATCCCACATCAAATAGATTTATTTGCAGTGAAGTAAACTACTGCCAAAGTGTATTGAGCTGCTTTAAATAAATATTTATTCTAAAATATTTAGGGGAGTGTGAAACAATGAAACGTATCGTAGGAATTCATGACAAACTACCAATCCTAGAGACAATACCTCTCAGCTTCCAACACTTGACAGCAATGTTTGGCGCCACAATACTAGTACCAATTCTATTTGGAATAAACCCAGCCATAGCCTTACTTATGAATGGTGTAGGCACACTTATTTACAGCGTTGTTACTAAGGGCGGCATACCAGCTTACCTTGGTTCAAGCTTTGCTTTCCTAGCACCAACCTTCTTAATTATTGGTTCTTATGGAGGATTTAGCCATGCACAGGCAGGATTTATTTGTTTTGGTCTATTCTTTATATTAATGTCCTTCATTGTAAAACGATTTGGAATAAAATGGATTGATGTTGTAATGCCTCCAGCAGTTATGGGTGCAGTTGTTGCGATTATTGGACTTGAACTTGCACCAATTGCAGCAGTACAGGCTGGACTTGCTCCTGCAGCAACAGCGGTTGGTAAGGTAGTTATGCCATATGTTGTTGTACCTAATGTTCTAATTGTATCTCTTTTCACATTGGGAATTGGAATAATCGGGTCTATTATTTTTAAAGGATTCTTTCAAGTTATACCAATACTTACAGCTGTAATACTAGGATATATCCTTGCTCTTTTCATGGGAATGGTTGATACTGCTGCAATAGCGGCTGCACCATGGTTTGTTTTACCAAAATTCCAGGCTCCAGTGTTTGATATTGGAGCCATAGCTATAATGGCTCCTGCATTTATTGTTGTTTTTGCGGAGCATATCAGTCATTTGATAGTTACTGGAAAAATAACCGGAGCGGATTTAATGAAAGACCCCGGACTCCATCGTTCATTACTTGGAGATGGTCTTAGTAACGTACTTTCAGGATTTACAGGTTCTCCACCAAACACCACATATGGAGAAAATATTGGTGTAATGGCTATTACAGGTGTTTATTCAGTATGGGTAATAAGAGGAGCTGCATTGCTTGCAATTTGTTTTTCATGTGTAGGTAAAATAGCTGCTGCCATATCTTCAATTCCGGCGCCAGTTATGGGAGGCATTACAATGCTTCTTTATGGAATAATAGCTGTTCAAGGTATTAGGATGTTTGTTGAGCAAAAAGTTGACTTCAGTAAAAACTATAATATGGTTTTAGGTGCAGTTACATTTGTTGTTGGAGTAAGTGGAGCTAGTATTACTGTTGGGCAAGTACAGTTTAAAGGCATGGCATTTGCTGCTATAACAGGCGTTATATTATCACTTACTTTCTACATTTTAAGTAAATTTGGTTTAATGAATGAGGAATACAAAATAAAAGCCAATGAAGATATTAATGCATAATAAATAAAAGATTATATATAAAAACTCCATGTATTAGCCATGGAGTTTTTGAAAATAAATGGGATTAGTTTATAAATAATAAATGGAAAAAAATAGCAACGAAGAGTGTAATATAGTAATATTCTTCTATGTATAAAAATAATATTATGATTAAGATAATGTAAATAAAACAATTAATATTGTGATAATTTAAAATTAATGTACGCCATTTCGGCAGTACAATAAGGAGGCCAATCGTGTTAAGTAAGTTTGATTATGTAAAACCGAAACTCATGACAGAAGCTCTGAATTATTTAGAGCAAAATGCTGGCACTAGAATCCTAGCTGGTGGCACAGATTTAATGATCATCCTTCGTCATAATTCAGAAACACCCCAGCATATTCTTGATATTAAGGGTATACCTGAGACAAACCGGTTGGAATATAAAGCAGAGGTTGGCTTATTCATAGGTGCCTCGGTTACAGTTAATCAAATTGCAGAGTCAAAATCTATTATTGAAAAGTATCCTGCATTGGTACAAGCGTCAAATTGTATTGCTTCTTACCAACTTCGAAATCGTGCTACACTTGTAGGAAATATTTGTAATGCATCACCTGGTGCAGATCTTGCGGGTCCGCTTATGGTATATGATACCATGGTCCACATTGCAAGTACAGAAGGCATTAGAATAGTTAATATTAATTCATTTTTTACTGGCGTGAAGAAGACAGTTCTTAAGGCAAATGAACTTGTAATAGGTGTTTCCCTTCCTGATGTTTCACAAGGGGATACTAGCATATTTTTGAAGCAGGCAAGGATAAAGGGACATGACCTCGCTATAGTGGGTGTAGCAGCCCGGATGACAGCTGATAAAGAAATACGATTAGCTATGACTGCTGTAGCACCAACACCAATAAGAATAGCGGTGCTTGAAGAAGCCCTGAGTTCCAAGCCATTAACGTCAGAACTTGCAGATATGGCTGGAAAAGAAGTTCGTAATATCATAAAACCAATTTCAGATGTTAGGTCATCGGCGCAGTATCGTATTCATGTAGCAGGAGTTCTTGTAAAACGTGCTCTGCTACAGTTATTAGCAATGGGAGGTGAATAATATGTGTGATAAACATAATAATGGTGTAAATTGTTTTAGTCATGTTGATTCTGGACTACCAGAGGTGATGCTAAGTTGCACCGTAAATGGAGAAAACGTATGTGCTCATATTGATCCCACCATGACCTTGCTTAATTTTTTACGTAGGGATTTAAAGCTTTTTGGTACAAAGGAAGGTTGTGGTGAAGGTGAATGTGGAGCCTGCACAATTATAATGAATAGCTCTGCTGTAAATTCATGTATCATATTGGCTTTGGAAGCAATGGACGCTAACATTATTACAGTAGAAGGACTTAATAAAAATGGAAAAATTTCAATACTTCAAAGAGAATTCATAAGCAATGATGCTCTGCAGTGTGGTTTCTGCACTCCAGGTATGCTAATGTCGGCACGTGCTCTTTTAGACAGAAATCCAGAACCGGATGAGAGTGAAATAATAGAAGCCATTGCAGGTAATTTTTGCCGCTGCACGGGGTATGTTCCCATTATAAAAGCTATTACTTCAGCGTCCAAGATAGAAAGGGAGGGAATGAAGAATGATTGATAAAGAGTACCGACATATTGGAAAACCTTCTGACAGAGTTGAAGCACTGGAAAAAGTAACAGGGCAAGCAACCTATACAGCGGACCTAGAATTCCCTGGAATGTTGTACGCTAAGTGTCTTTATTCCCCCTATGCAAGAGCAGAGATTGTATCCATAGATGTAAGCCAGGCTAAGGCTTTGCCTGGGGTTAAAGCTATTCTTGTAGGTGATGACATACCTTATCTTGTGGGACTATATATGGTTGACAAGCGCATACTTGCAAGAGGTACTGTTAGATATCAGGGAGAGCCTGTTGTTGCTGTAGCTGCAGTGGATGAAAAGACCGCTGAACTTGCAGTGTCTAAAATAAAAATTGAGTATAAGCAGCTTCCTAGCATACAAACTATTGATGAAGCATTAGAAGGTAAGATACTTGTTCATGAAGATATAAACGACCTTGAATATATTAAAGGCGTTTTCTTCCCACAGCCTGATTCCAACATTGCTAGTTGGAACAAGACCATAAAGGGTGATATAAAAAAAGGTTTTGAGGAGGCTGACCTTATTGTTGAAAATGAGCTTACTTTGCCAGCAGTTGCCCATGCACCTATGGAAACTCATGTTGCCATAGCCCAAGCTGATATCTATACAAACAAGGTTAAAATATGGTCTTCAACTCAATCTCCTTTTGGAGTACGCAAACTGCTTGCAAAAGCTCTTAATATATCTACTGCTGATATACAGATAACTGTACCCTATGTGGGGGGAGGTTTTGGAGGCAAGGCAGGAATACATCTTGAACCACTTGTTGCAGTTTTATCACGTGCCTGCAAAGGACGTCCTGTGAAGTTAGTTGCAACAAGGGAAGAGGAATTTAATCAACTTCCTTCCAGGGCTGGTATGCGTGGGCATGTTAAGACCGGTGTAAAAAAAGACGGTAAGATTACTGCTTTTGAAATTTATTATGATTGGGACAGTGGAGCCTATGCTGATTACGGTGTAAATGTTGGAAAATCAGCAACCTATTCCGGTGCGGGCCCCTATGAGATACCTAATATTGAGCTCCATTCTCGAACACTTTATACAAACAAAGTGTTTAGCACAGCTTACAGAGGCTTTGGGCATCTTGAAACACACTGGGTTATAGAGCGCCAAATGGATATGGTGGCACAAGAACTTGGAGTGGATCCTTATGAATTTCGCATGAAAAATATATTAAGGCCAGGCTGCCTAACAATAAGTGGCGAGGAAATAACTGAAAATTCAGGATCTCCTGATGAATGTCTAGCGGCTGTGGCAAAGGAAATCGGGTGGACAGGATATCGATCTGTTGCTGAGCGTAGGTCAAACATAAATACAGGAAAGCTACGCGGAAAGGGACTTGCTTGCCTTCAGAAAGCTCCTGCTATGCCTCCCCACACTTCTACATCTGCAATTATGCAGATGGATGATGATGGTAATGTCCGCATAATGCTTGGCGTTGTAGATATTGGTCAGGGAGCAAACACAATAATGGCACAAATTGCAGCAGAAGTACTTGATATGCCAATAGAAAAGGTAAAGGTAATGTGGGATACTGACACAAGCCGTCATCCTTACGACTGGTCTACCGTTGCTTCAAAATATACCTTTATGGGTGGGAATGCAGTAAAGAAATGTGCACAGAATCTGCTACTGCAAATGAAAGAAATGGCCGCGCAAGCACTTCGAAGTTCTATTGAGGACCTGGCACATGGAGATGAATATATTTATCTTATCCATCATAAAAATAAAAGAATAAAGTATAAGGATCTTGCACTTGGGTATGCTTATGAAAATGGCAATGGCATCGGCGGGCCGCTTATAGCAAAAGGCACCTATATGGCTGATGGGCTTACTTTTCTAGACCCGGTAACAGGGCAGGGATATCCAGCTCTTGACTGGACTTTCGGAGCTCATGGAGTCGAAATAGAAGTTGATATTGAAACGGGAGACATTCAGATTATTAAAATAGCTTCTGCTTTTGATATAGGCCAGGCAATCAACAAGAAGCTTGTTGAAGGTCAAATTATGGGGGGAGTACTCCAAGGAATTGGATCTGCAATAATTGAAGGTTATAAGTTCAGTCCAGAAGGCAAACTTATGAATCCTTCCTTTACCGATAATAAAATACCTACAGCAAAGGATATTCCAATGGAAATGATTCCTATTATAATTGAAAATCCTCAACCAGATGGTCCTTTTGGTGCAAGAGGCGTTGGTGAACACCCTATGATTTCGGTGCCATCTGTTATTGGAAATGCACTTTATGATGCACTGGGCATTAATTTCTATAAGCTACCTCTTTCACCTGAAAATGTTGCACTTGCCATTGCAAACCTATTGGAATAGTAATATTAGGGGTGGTGTAAAAATGCTGGAGAATATTATAACGATAAATCCTTATGTTAAGAGGGTGTCAGCAATTATTTTAGCAGGGGGATATTCTATGAGAATGAAGCAGTTTAAACCTCTTCTTCCCTTGGGAAATTCCACTGTTATAGAAAATACTATCAATGTATTCAAAAATTCTGGGGTGTGTGACATTACTGTAGTTATTGGGTTTCGTGCAAATGATCTAAAAAATTTACTGGACAGTATTGGAGTAAAGTGGGTATATAACCAGAATTATCAGGAGGGAATGTATTCATCAGTTGTAGCAGGAGTAAGTTCCCTAAAAGCTGATAGGTCGGGATTTTTCCTTCTTCCGGCTGATATGCCACTTGTAAAGAAGGAGACCATTGAGGAACTGCTAAGGGTAAATAATAGCACAGAGTATGATATTATTTATCCTATATATAAGGGTCAACGTGGTCATCCTCCATTAATTTCTGCTAATCTCTTCCCTGCAATTAAGAATTGGGATGGTTGTGGAGGTCTAAGAGCGTTACTTTCAAATTATCAGCAGGTTGCAAACCAGGTGGAGGTTATTGATGAAAATATCCTAAATGACATGGACACACCAGAAGACTATATAAATTTATGTAAATCATATAGTAGATTTCAACAAAAGGTTGCTATGGAGTAAAGATCCTAGTGCCAGGTATATTATATAGCTTTAGCATTTCTAAAATACTAAAGTTGTAATCGTATACCTGGCATTTTAATGTGGAGTTGTATTTCAATGATGTTAATAAAATCAGAAGCCTTATCAAACAGGATAGCAGACAGGGCAATGATAATATGGGAATAAATATTAGGCGATTTATGTAGATATACATGTTATAATATTTAGTACAGAAGCGATATATTTAGCTTCAAAAGGGGGCAATGACCATGCCAGAAACAATCATACCTAAAAGTAAAGATGAAGCCTTAAGGTTTTTAAATAAAAAAAAATGCATAATTTTAGCTGGTGGAACTAATTTATTGGCAAAAACAAAGAAATGGTCTGGCGGACTATCTGACTTTGATAGTGATATAATACTTATAAAGCATTTGCAAGAACTTAAAAATATTCAAATAAATAAAAAATATGTGTCTATTGGAGCGGGCTGTACACTTACTGAATTAGAAAAAACTATAGTATTACCTAAGTACTTTCATGAGATAATATTATCTATGGCATCAGTGACCATTAGAAATGCTGCTACTATAGGAGGAAATATATGCAATGTCTCATCTGAAGGAGAAATATTACCACTTTTATATGCTTTAGATGCTTATGTAATAATAGAAAGCTTAAGTGGAACAAGAGAAGTGAAAATATCGGATTTTATATTGGGGCCTGGTAAAAGAGATTTAAAAACAGAGGAACTTTTAGTGGAAATTAGAATCCCAAGCAATAGTCTGAATTCATATTACTATAAGAAAGTAGGTACAAAAAAATTCCCTGCTCTTTTGAAAGCATCTTTTATAGGGCTTTATATTTTGGATGGGGAGAAGATTTTTGATATAAGAATGGCATTTGGAGCAGCTGGATCTAGGGTAGTTAGATCCAAAGAGCTTGAGGATAGTCTTAAGGGACTTAATAAGGAAAAACTTGAAATTATTTTAGTGGATATAGAGAAAGAGTATGTTAAAATTATAGTACCTATTGATGATGAGAAGTCTACGGCTGAATATCGGAAAGGTGTTTGTTTGAATTTGATGAGGGAGTTTTTGGAGAGTATTTATAGTAATTGAAACAGAAAATAATTTAAGTAAACAAAAGAAAGACCTCCTTGTATAGGCAATGTCATTAAGTTAAGACAGGTGTAATTAAAATCAACAAAGAGTAGAGTACATAAAACGTACCCTACTCTTTTTTTCGCAGAAAATCACAGAAAAAAATAATACAAAAATCAAAATAAAGCTTGACAAGTAGTCAGAAAAATGTGGCGAAGCCCCTTGATTAGATACATTTTTTCAAGGAGGTTATTATGATTGATTATCCAAGCTTTGTGAAAGATAAACTGTCTGAAATTATTAGTAAAATGGCCGCAGAACCAAAACTTTTTGTTAAAAATCCAGATGCAGATTTCACTCGCAAACGGAAGCTATCTTTTGAAACAGTTATGAACTTGATGCTTTCAATGGGTGGAAATAGTCTTACAAGCGAGCTTATGGAATACTTTGATTACGATGTGGATATGACTTCTTCATCGGCATTCATTCAACAGAGAGACAAGTTACTGCCTTTTGCCTTTGAATTTCTTTTAAATGAATTCACACATTCCTTTCAAGATTTAAACACTTACGAGGGCTATAGATTACTTGCAGTTGATGGTTCTGATTTAAATATCTGCCACAATCCGAATGATGTTGATACATATTTTCAATCTACTCCAAATTCGAAGGGGTTTAATCAGTTGCATCTTAATGCTATGTATGATTTGTGTAACAAACTGTATGTTGATGTCTGCATACAACCCGCCAGAAAAGAAAATGAATTTAGGGCACTAACAGACATGACAGACCGTTCTAACATAGGTGATGTCATAGTTATTGCTGACCGTGGATATGAAAGTTATAACGTATTTGCTCATATTGAGCAAAAAGGCTGGAAATATGCAATACGGGTTAAAGATGTAATGAGCAATGGTATTCTTTCAGCGCTGAAATTACCTCATGAAGATGAATTTGATGTTAATATTCATAGAATTCTCACAAGAAAGCAAACCAAAGTTACAAAAAGCAACCCTGAGTTATTTAAGTTTTTACCCCAAAACTCTACATTCGACTATCTTGACAAGCACACAAATATATTTTATCCCATTACGTTCAGAGTAGTAAGATTTAAGATTGCAGACGCTGCTTACGAAACTAT
>Ga0209123_1000336_pt1 | contig 66758 bp, 61 predicted proteins | sample BarGraIncu00431A_FD_184500 | JGI IMG/M metagenome (GOLD analysis project Ga0209123, IMG submission 184500) | Arctic peat soil microbial communities from Barrow, Alaska, USA - Barrow Graham LP Incubations 004-31A (SPAdes) (version 2) | ecosystem: Environmental > Terrestrial > Soil > Wetlands >... | reverse complement strand
AGCTTCGAATATCGGATGCCAACTGAGTTCAGCTCATGATAAATGCTAATAATCAAGGGGTCGGGTAACCGATGTCCTGACACTTTTTAGCGTTAGGCTTGGGTAACCGATGTCCTGACATTTGTGAGCTGGGGGCTAGCGCTAGGAGTGCAAGCATGGGCAGCGCTTTGTCCCCCCTATGAAATAGGGGGGAAGCCGAACGTAGAGAGGCAGGGGGGTGATTTTACCGGGCCAATACCCCCCTGTCTCGCTCCGCGAGCCTTCCCCCCTGTTCCACAGGGGGGATGTAAAAAACTAGGACGAGAACTCCTTGTTCTTCCTGGCCTCCACCTTGAGGACAAAGGCGGTCATGGCGAGGAAAACGGCGTCGCGCAGCAGCGCGGTCCAGGGTGTGGTCTTGGCGCCGCCCTGCTTGAAGCAACCGCAGTCAATATCGAGGCCGCGCAAGATGGCGCTGCTGAGTGCGATCATGAAGACGAGGTTCATGGCCCCGATAATGAGAGCTCCTCCCCTTACCCGGTAGCCGCAAACCAGCAGCAGTCCGCAGCTCAGTTCCACGAAGGGGAGGACGGCGGCGGTGAGGTAGCTCGCGAAATAGGGAAGTATCTTGTAGGCCGCCACGCTCCCGGCAAAGGCGACCGGATCAGCTATCTTCAGTAGGGCCGCATAGATGAAGATTGCCCCCAAAAGTATCCTGACGGTCGGCGGCAGGTATCGATTCACTCCGCTCATACTCCCCCCTTTGCCACCGGGTAGCCGGCATCGTGCCATTCCGGAAAGCCCCCTTCGAAGACAAAGACCGAGGCGTAGCCGGCATGCATCAGGATCTTGCCGAGGTCCATGCTGTCATGGCAGGAAAACCCGTTGCAGTAAACGATGAGGGTCGCATCGGCAGGAAGCTTCACCTTGAGGGGGTGAACCGGGTTTTTGCGGGCGTCCTCGAGCGGCAGGGTGATCGCGCCCGTCAGGTGACCTTCCAAAAAGCTGGCAGAGCTTCTGGCGTCGATGATGACGGCCTGCTTGGCGTCAAACAGCTCCTTAACCTGCACCAATCCAACCGGCATCGGAATCTCCTCTCCCCGGGGCGCCGCCTGGGCCTGCCCGGCTGATTCGCCGCGCCAGGCGCTGGTGAGTAGCGACCGGTTCCAGACCAACCCGATGCATGCCGAAACGACCACGATCAGGCAGACCTCTGCCACTATGCCGAGCCAGTTTTTTCTCATCTCACCCTGCCTTCCTTAATAAGCCTGCTTATAAGCTATTTTACAACGAAATCCGGGCCAGGGTCAACCTGTCCGGCTACCCCTCGGGCTCGTCGCATTCGCGGAAATCGCCTCGTTCGATAGAAACGGTGATGATCTTTGCCGCGGCGGCGACCGGAATGGCGAGGAGTATCCCCCAAAAGCCAAACAGTTCTCCCAGGGCCATGACGGTGATGATGGTGAGGAGCGGGTTCAGGTCCATGGAGCGCTTGAAGACCAGCGGCTTGACCAGGTAGCCTTCGAGGAAGTAGATCGCGGCGAAGGCGACCACGACTTTCACCAGGATCAGCCCGCTTTGGTATTTCAGGTAGGCGAAGAAAAGCGCAGGGACCGTGGCGATGATCACCCCGATGAAGGGGAGCACCGAGGCCATCCCGGCGAAGAGGCCGTTGAAGAGGGCGTAATCGACGTCCAGCCAGAACAGGGCGATGCTGGAGAGGACCGCGACGATGAAGGATACGATCAGCTGCCCCCTCAGGTAGCCGCCGATGCTCACATCCACCTCGTTGCCGATGGCGAGCAGGACCGCCCTGCGCCGCTTGGGGAGCCAGGCGGTGAGCGTCTGCTTGATCTGCACCTTGTAGAAGAGCATGAAACAGACCAGGATCGGGGAGAGCACCAGGTTGAAAAGGTTGAAAACCATGCTCGCAGCAGCGCTGTAGACCCCGGCGCCCAGGGTCGAGAAGAGCTGGTCCAGCCCCTCCACCGCCTTGTCAAAAGCCCAGCTCCACTCCTCGGCTCCGTAGATCGGCTGGAATTTTCCCTGCAGCTCAAGGCCGATGGTCTTCGCTTTTTGCAGGTAGAGCGGGATGCTCGGGATGAGCGCCTGCCAGCGCAGGATGAAAAACGGCACGAAATAGGAAAAGAAGAAGACGGCGAAAACGGAGAGGACCACGTAGACCGTGACGATGCCGTGCAACCGGGATAGCTTCCTCTGCTCCAACTGCTCCACGAAAGGGTCGAGAAGATAGGCGATGACGAAGGAGAGCAGAAAGCACGACGCGGTGTGACGCAGGGCGTGGCCGGCGGTGAAAAGTGCGGCGGCGACGAGCAGGAAAAGGAGAACCCGGTTCGACGCGCTGGGTGGCAATGGCATAGGCTCCTCGGGGGTGCTGCCGCTTTAAAAATCCCGTTCCGGCGGGTAAATGTCGTGCTCTTCCAGCCACTGTCCGGCGCGACCGGTGAGGAGTGCTTCCCGGACCGCGTGGAAGCGCTCCAGTTCCTCCGGATAGAAGGAGAGTATCTCGTCCAGCCTGCCATGGGAGTGCTTGCCGAGGAAGGCGCGCACCAGCATCGCCTTCAGCCCCTCGTTGCCGATCTCCTGGATGAAGGCGTGCACCATCTGGCGCTCCTGGGCGTAGTCGAAGGAAGGGATCTCCAGGTAGCGGTCGTCCTGGGCCTCCACCTCGTCCCAGAACGGGTCATCGTCATAGTCGGTCGGAACCGAGAACACCTCGCCCGTCTCCCGGTCGAGGAAATAGGCCAGTTCCGGGTCCGGGTTCTCGAAGGCCTCCATCAGGTCTTCCCAGACGATCTCAAGATTGCGCATGGCGTGCATCGGTACTCCTCGTGAGGCAGGTTGAGGCTGAGGTTAAGGCTGAGAGGAAAACGGGCCTGTGAGAGTATTCTCGCTCAGGGCGCTCAGGGCGCCTCTGGCGGCGTGAAAGAAATGCTCGACCTTAACCTCAACCTTGACCTAGCCTTTGACCTCAACCCTATTTTTGTATATATTGGCGCAATGCGCAAGATTTTCATCGCCGATGCCCACCTGAGAAGCCCGAACGACGCCAATTACCGGACCCTGATCCGCTTCCTGGAGACGCTTCCCCGCGACACTGACACGCTCTACCTGCTGGGCGACCTGTTCGAGTTCTGGGTCGGCTACCCGAGCCCCGTCTACAGCCACTATCGGGAATTTGTCGATTGCCTGAAGGCGGTGAGGGGACGCGGGGTGCGGATCGTCTACTTTGAGGGGAACCACGATTTCCACCTCGACCGTTTCTTCCAGGAAGAGCTGCAGGCTGAGGTGCACACCTCGGGAGCGGTCCTGGAAATCGCGGGGCAGCAGGTCTACCTCTGCCACGGCGACCAGATTAACCGCCAGGACTACCGTTACCGGGCTTTCCGCCTGGCACTCCACAATCCCGTGACCAAGGCCCTGCTGCCGCTCTTCTCGCGCCGCATTGCGGCACATACGGCCTCGATCCTCTCCCGGCGCAGCAGCAAGCGGCATCCCGCCCGGCGCTCACGCTGGGACTACCGCGCCATCCTCAATAGCTTTGCCCGGGGGCGCTTCGCCGCCGGATGCGACGCCGTCATCACCGGCCACTACCACTTGCCGTTTCTCCAACGGGAGGAGGGGCATCTCTTCATTGCCCTCGGGGACTGGATCACCCAGTTTTCCTACGCCCAGTGCCTGGATGGCGTGTTCTCCCTGGAGCGCTTCGACTGACCCCTCTTCCCCGAAGATCCCCAGATAGCGTGCGACCCGCTCTTCCAGGGTGGCGGCAGTGATCTTGCCGCAGATCTCGTCCGGGCGGTACCCCCGGCAGACCGCAGGTCGCTCCTGATAGATCAGGCAGTCCAATGAGCCGGAAAGGTGGGTGCATCTCAATCCCAGGCGCTTTCCCAGCGTACTGATGTCCGGCGCGACGCAGCAGGTTCCGCACCTTCGGCACTCCACCACAGCTCCCTCCTACTTGAAAAACGCCTCCAATGCCTGCTCGCCGACGTAGGTCGCCTTGATGCGCCACTTGTTCTCATTAATCACCAGGGCGGCTATGGCAATCTGGGGATCCTCCATCGGCGCGTAGGCGGCAAACCAGCTGTAGTGGCCGGCGGGGTCCTTGCCGTCAATGGAGCCGGTCTTCGCCGCCACATGGAGCGAGGCGAACATCGGCCTTCCCCTGCGGTCATGGAACGCCTTGCGCGAGGTGCCGCTCACCACGGTGCTGGAGAGCATCCGGGCGAGGGACGCCGCGGTCTCCGGGGTGATGGGGGTGCGCAGCGCTTGGGGCTTCTGGGTGAAAACGGGAACTCCCTTGGCGTCCAGAATCTCCCGGGCGAGCGAAGGGGTCATCATGACCCCGCCGTTAGCGACGGTCGCCATGATGGCGGCGGCGTGGAACGGGGAGATCTTCACCTCGCGGTTCAGCCCGGCCCCCATCAGCATGAGCTGGTCGACGGTCCCCGGCATGGGCGCCTTGCTCTGGGTGACCGGCGAGCCGGGGAAGAGGTCCTGGTTGAAGCCGTACCTTCCCGCGTAGGTGAGCAGCGGATCGCGTCCGACAAACTCCCCCGCAAGCCTGCCGAACACCGGGTTCACCGACTTTCCCATGGCGATGCCGAGCGGCATCTGCGGGTTGCCGCGCCCCGGTCTCACCCGCCAGTACCTCGGGTTTTCCGAGGTGAGCCGGCCGTTGAAGGCAAACGGGGTGTCGGCGGTAACCTTCTTCTCCTCCAGCGCTGCCGTCGCCGTGACGATCTTGAACAGCGAGGCCATGGGGTAGGAGTTGTAGTAGGCCCCCTTTTCCCAGCCGGGCTGCGCCGAGGAATGGGAGACCGTCGCCAGCACGCGGCCGGTCTTGGGCTCGATGGCGACGAAGAGTCCGTAGGGGAGCTTGTAATCCGCCATCACCTTCTCGACGCGGTGCTGCATCGCCTCGTTGATCGCGTAGACCACCTTGCCGCCCTGCGCCAGAGGGGCGCTGTAGGTTCCCCCCTCGTCGCGCGCGTCCGGGTAGGCCTGCGCGGCCAGGCGGAAGGCGCCCCAGTTGTCCATCTGGCCCAGAGGTTCCTGGACCTGGACCGGTGCTGGCGCCTTGGCGGTCGTGCTCACGTTTTTGGGGCGGGTGGAGCCGAAGAGGGAGAGCAGCGGATAGCAGGCGAGGACGATCGCCAGGGCGGGGAGGATGATCTTGAGCCTCCTCTTCCGGGGAGGCGTCTCCTTCAGCTCCTTGAAACTATTGCGTCCTTCCTGTGTTGCCCGCGCGTTACGTCTCTGCCGTGTCTGGTTATCTATATCTTTGAAATCTTGCATAAACTCGCTTTGTTTGCCGTCTTTTTAATCGGATCACTATATGTCAACTGCTCCCCCTTTGTCAACGCCGGGGGGGACCTTATCTCGGGTGGCGAACTCTTTTAGGGTGAGCCCGCTCAGCGCCTGCGTGACGGCGCGGTCCACGGTACCGAGGATCTCCTCGGCCTCATGCTCGCCGGCGATGCTGCACCAGGCGCCGCGGCTTCTCAGGGCGATAAGCACCTGGGAAAGCGCAATCTGGTCGGGTTCCTTTCCGGGTAGAAAGATCCTGACCGCGCCCTCGGCCGGCACAATGAAGCCCGCGTCGACCAGCAGATTCAGAATCTCGCGCGTTATGCGCAGCGGCACGCCTAGCTTGTTCGCCAGCTGTTCCTCGTCCCAGCCGGCGGCACCTTCGTGGAACGCCTCGGCTATGTGCCGCAGCGTAGCCAGTGCGACCAGCTCCCGGCAGGACTGGCTGACGCTGGCGCCCCGGATGTCCCTGCGGAAGGTGTGCAGCTGCTGATGCGCCGCGACGACCTCCATGCCGAAGAGCACGATGAGCCAGCTGGCGTAGATCCAGACCATCAGGATCGGCAGCACGGCGAGGGTGCCGTAGATCGCGTTGTAGTTGCCGACGCCGACCTGAAAGTGGATGTAGCCCCACTGGGCGAACTGCCAGAGGGTGCCGGCAAAAAGGGCGCCGATGAGGGCCGAGCCGAAGCGCACCCGCGTGTTGGGGATGAAAACGTACAGCAGCATCAGGGCGGCCCAGACGCTCAGATAGGGGGTAAGCTGCAGCAGGAAAAGAAACAGGTCGCCCAGGTAGGTGCGCTCGATGAGCCAGGCGATCAGCCACTTGCTCTGCAGGCTGGTGGTGATGCTGGTGGCGGCCAGAAGGAGCAGCGGCGCGCTCAAAAGAACGCTCAGGTAGTCGGAGAACTTCCGGTAGAGGGAACGGGTCTCGGAAACCCCCCAGACCACGTTGAAAGCGTCCTCGATGCTCCCGAGCATGCTTATGGCAGTAAAGAGGAGCGTGGCGAGGCCGATAGCGCCTAGTGAGCCCATGTTGGTGTTGTTTATGTAGCTCAGGACCCGGTTTACCACGTCTTCCGATCCGGCGGCGACCTGGGTGAGGATCAACGGGGCCAGCCGGTTCTGGGCGCCGAGCCCCTTCAAAAGGGAGAAGGCGAGGGCGAAGAGCGGCACGAAGGAAAGCAGGGTGGTGAAGGAGAGCGCCGAGGCGCGCAGCAGGGAATTGTTGCCGATGAAATTGGAGGTGACGAAGCTGGTGAATTGCAGAATGCGGACCGCTCTTCCCTTGAGACCTCCGATGGAATTCGGGTCGAGTTTCCAGAGCCCCTCGGAAAAGAAGCCTGCCTTGCTGGATCGATTCATGAGCTTGGGCACCCCGCATTGGCTTGATGGAAAATCGTTGAGTCGTTGGAACCCCTCGCCCTCCGGGCCTGCGCGCCGAAGCCTACGGCGAAGGCGTGAGAGGGACAGGGGTGAGGGAGTTGTCAAGGAGTAGGTTGGCCGGCTCCAGATCAGGCTCCTCCCAGAAGCGGGCACCCGCAAGGGGTGCCCCTACAAAAAAACGCTTCTTGTAGGGATACCGCTTGCGGGTATCCTTGCCTATGTCCTCTCAAGTTTCAACAAAAAAAAGCCCACCGAAGTGGGCTTTTTTGGGCCGGGGGTCTTTAGACCGCCTTCTGCTTTTCTTTTTCCCGCTCCATCGCCTCTTTGCCTGCTTCTATCGCCGAGGTGATGATGTTCTTCTTTTCCAGGACGACTTCTTTCCCGTCTTCGTAGCTCGCCCTGATCTTGTCCTGCGCTTCGGTCGCGTAGTCCTTGATCTTTTCCACGGCGTCGTCGGCCAGATCCTTGATCTTGCCGCGCATCTCCTCACCGGTCTTCGGCGCAAAAAGGAGCGCTGTCCCGACTCCGACTGCAGCACCTGCGAGGAACGAAAGCAGCATCGTACCTGTATTGTTATCTTCTGACATGGCGTTACCCCCTTTTTTTCATAAGTCTATCAGCTAAAAATTTCCCTGCAACCCTCGCACCGGTGACCCAGGTGGTGGAACCTGCCACCAGGGTTGATGCGACTCCGATTACTCTGTTGATCATACGGATGTTGTGCCCCGCGTGGCCGAGTTCTTCCAGCAGAACGTTCACTCCGTCCGCGTTGGCCGCGGTCGCGCTGGTTATCACCTGGACGTCAGCGAGGGCATCGCGCAGCTCGGTCAGCAGCGGCTTGAGCTCCACGTCCATGGTCTCGGTGAAGGTGCGCACGGAGATCGCGGTCTTTTTCAGCTCCAGCAGAACGGGAATCGTGCAAAAAGCCAGCACCAGAAGGGTCAGCGCCGTCACTGCCGAGGTTATCTCTAAAAACATGCGATGCTCCTCCTGTACTGCGATATGTTCTTGGGGGGGAGTGAAAGGGAAAATCCGGGGAGGCCGGCAGCGTTGACGGTCTCCCCGATTACTATAAGACTACTACTTTTTTGCGGGTGCCGCTTTTTTTACTGTCGGCTTGGCTTCTTCAACCTTGGGTGCCGCCGCTTTTTCGCTCCAGTGATTCAGGTCGTGCGCGATGCTGTGGCACTCGCCGCATTTCGGGAACTTCGCCATGATGGCGGCCGGGTGCGGTTTGACGTGGCACTGGGTGCACGCCGGAACGGTCTTGTGCTTGGCCTGGTGGCAGTAGACGCAGGCGAGCTTGCTGTGCTTAGCGGGGCTTGCGGCAAGCAGCGTGAAAGCTTTCTTGTGGCAAGCGGCGCAGAACTTGGAAGGCACGTCGTTCTTGTAGGTGACGTTCTTCGGCATGTGGGCCTGGTGGCAGGCCTTGCAGTCTTTCTGCGCGATGTCGGCGGAGTGGGACTTGTGGCACTGGGTGCAGTCCGGGATCCTGCCGTGTACGTTGTGGCAGAAGGAGCAGGCGAGGGCGGAGTGCTTGCTCTTGAAGCTGCGCAGTTTCTCGATCTGTGCGGTGTGGCAGGTAAGGCACGGGTCGGTTACGTTGTTGCCGAACTTGATGACTTTCGGGGTGTGGGGGTTCGAGTGGCAGCCAAGGCAGCCCTGGAGTTTGAAGTGCGGCTTGCCTTCGTGGCACTGGCTGCACAGGGGGATCGGTTTTTTCACCTTCGGCGGATGGCCGACGTGGCAGTCCTGGCAACTGACCTCGGTCTTGTGCTTGCCGCCGTTTGCGGCGATGTCCTTGGGCGGCTGCTCATGGCACTTCACGCAATCAGCGCTGGTGAGTGCTGCAGTCACTTGTGCGGGATCAGCGGCGACTGCCGTCCCGATACAACAGAACAGTAAAAATGCCGAAAAAAGGTTTAAAACTCTTGAAACTCTCATTGCCCCCTCCTTAGTTGTAAAACGAAGTTAATTATAAGCAAGGATTTATATAACGTTCTTAGGTAGATTGTCAACTGTTGCCTGCTAAGATGACGCTTAATTTTGGACCGAAGCAAAGGTGAAACGAAGATTGAGTAAAATAGAGGGGCGAAATGCAGGGGATGCTTCAGGCAATCGTGGTGCAAGATAGAGAAGTGAAGTGCGTCCTTAAACTGGAGCTCAAGGTTGAGAAAAGTGTGACCTTGAGCCAGCTCACTGATTGCAGTTGAGGTTAAGGCGGAGGGAGTTCTTACCCTCAGCCTTAACCTCAACCGGTTCTTTACGAATCTTTACTTATCGGCAGTGATCTTGAAGGTGCGCTTGAGCGGAGTGGAGGTGTTGGGGCCGAACCACTTCTCGAAGATTTTCTTCGCTTCGCCGCTCTTCTCCATGTCGAGAAGGGTCTTGTTCACGAAAGCGACGAAGTTGGTGTCGTCCTTGCGCATGCCGAGACCGTAAGGCTCATCGGAGATCTTCAGGTTCGGGATTTCGAATTTCGCCTTGTTGGGGGCCTTGCCGAGGATGCCGGCGAGGATGGACTCGTCGGTGGTGACGGCGGCGACCTTACCCTGCTGCAGGGCGAGGAACGCCTGGGGGTAATCGTCGAAGGATAGGACGGTCGCGCTCGGGATCGCCTTCTTCACGTTCTGCTCGGAGGTCGAGCCTTTAGCCGTGCCGATCTTCTTTCCTTCCAGATCCTTCAGGCTCTTGATCTTTCCCTTGTTGGTGATGAACTTCTGCCCGGTCAGGAAGTAGGTGTGGCTGAAGTCGATCTGCTTGGCGCGCTCCGGGTTTTTGGTCATGGTGGCGGCAATCATGTCGATGTTGCCTTCCATCAGCTGGGGCATGCGGCTTGCAGAGGTGACCGGCTTCAGTTCGAGCTTGACGTTCAGCTTCTTGGCGATCGCCTTGACGAAGTCGATGTCGTAGCCGACGATTTCGCGGCTCTTCTCGTCGATGTAGCCAAACGGGGGGAGGGAGTCTTTGCACCCGACCACGAGCACGCCTTTCTTCTTCACTTCGGCGAGGGTGTCAGCGGCGAGAGCGGCGTGCGCAAGCGAACCGACCAGGGCGACTGCAGCAAAAAGCGTCATCAGTTTCTTCATAGTTATCCTCCTTGGTTTGTAGTAGCTACTCGCTACCATACATTACAACTGCCCGTTTCTGTTTTGACTGAAAAATGGGCTGAAATCTTCGTAAACTCTTACTTGCAGCCCACGCCTTTCCGGTTAACGTCGTGACCGGTCGTCTGCGCTTCGACTCCGCTCAGCGAACGCCTGCTCCCTGAGCGGAGTCGAAGGGCTACATGGCTTGAAACAACCACAGAAGCCATCCGAAGACACTAGGGCTTCTGACATCAGGAAAAGCGAAACGTAGGACATAGAACGTAGAACGTAGAACCGCTTTTAATGCATCGGCGAGAGCAGCTGCTTCAGGAACTGCTGCGCCCGCTCGTGCTTGGGATGCAGGAAGAACTCTTCCGGACTGGCTTCCTCGAGTATGACGCCGTGATCCATGAATACCACCCGCCCGGCGACCTCCCGGGCAAAACCCATTTCGTGGGTGACCACCACCATGGTCATGCCGCTTTGAGCCAGCTTCTGCATGACATCCAGTACCTCGCCGATCATCTCGGGGTCGAGCGCGGAGGTCGGCTCGTCGAACAGCATGATGCGCGGCTTCATGGCGAGCGCCCGGGCGATGGCCACGCGCTGCTGCTGCCCGCCGGAAAGCTGGGTCGGGTAGGCGTCGCGCTTCTCGGCAAGCCCCACCCGCTCAAGCAGCGCCATGGCCTGCTCTTCGGCTTCCTTTCTCGGGGTCTTGCGGATCTTGATCGGTGCCAGGGTGATGTTCGAAAGGACGGAGAGATGGGGGTAGAGGTTGAACTGCTGGAACACAAAGCCAACCTCAGCGCGTAGCTTGTTGATGTCCGTCTTCTTGTCGGAGAGGTCCATCCCGTCCACGATCAGGCGACCCTGCCCGATCGGTTCCAGCTGGTTGATGGTCCTGATCAGCGTCGATTTTCCGCTGCCGGAGGGTCCGCAGACCACGACAACCTCGCCCGGCACGACGTGGAGGTTGATATCGTTGAGTACGTGGAGTTTCTTAAACCATTTGTGTACGCCTTGGAAATCGATCATGCGCTGCTCCCGCTCTCTTTTCCTATCTCTGGGGCCGCGTCCAGGTCCAGTGCGGCCGCTGCTTGCCCGCAGCATCTTAAGGGAATCGTGAGACCAAATGCAACCCAAACTTTTATTTTGGCAAACTTAGTCGGTACTTAGTCGGTGTCTACACTAACTCACAGAGCGGGATGGGCCAGGGTGCCGTGGACCGGTACGCTGAAGGCCCCGGGAGAACTCTGATACTTCAGCAGCAGCAGGAAAACGAATTTTTGACGCTCCATGAAGGCGGGCTTCGGCATCATCTCCAGGGTGAGGTTGAGCGGCGAGTTCCCCAGCGGCTTGGTAAGTGTCGTGTCTCCCTTCAGCCGCACGTAGATGCCGTCACCGTTCAGGGTAAAGCTTTTCAGCAGGGCGTGCCCCTTTTCGATCCTGAGCGCCCCGCGCACCTCCTGGTAGGAGGCGTCGGGAAGCGGCATGTCGCCCAGTTTGACGCCGGCAAGTTCCGCCCCGCGCACCTCGAGCTGCAGGTCCCCCTCGGGACCCCCCTTCGGGCTCTTCAGCCCGCCGGCCAGGCGCAGCTCCCCCTTGACCCGGGCCGCGGCGACGGAAGCAAAGAAGGGGACATCCTCCAGCCGGATGCCGCTTGCCTGCACGCTCCAGCCCGGCGCCTTGCCGAGGGTGACGTCGCCGGCAAGCTCGCCGGCGCCGATCTTCCCGCGGTAGCCAAGCGCGACCCGGCCCAAAAGGAGTGGCAGGAGCTTCAGCCCCACCCGGACCTCCTGCAGTTTCACGAGCGCGCCTTGCTCGGAGGAGAGCTCCAGGGTGCGGGCTTTCAGGCCGAGCGGAAAGCTTTTGCCAAAGCCGGTGCTCTCCAGGGTGTAGCCGGAGTTTCCCGCCGCCCGCACCAGGACACCCTTGAGTGTGTCGCTCGGGACGAAGGCGAGTGTCAGGTAGAGAAAAAAGACCATCGCGCAGGGAATCCCCAAGGCGAGATAGAGCGCGCGGTTTTTCATCGCGACCCCGGCACTGCCGGCTTGATGAGGGCGATGGTCAGGGAGAGGTCGAGCTTGGCGGGGTCGTCGAAGCGCTGTTTGATGAGCGCCTTTTTCACCGTTACCGGGCGGGCTCCCTTTTCCAGGCGATAGATCAGATTGACCGCCTCGTTGGCGCTCAGCCCCTCGATCTTCACGTCCGCCGCATCCTCCTGGTAGCCGGGGATCTCTTCACCCTTGACCGGCTTGATCTGGCTGTTGCGTCCCTTGATGCCGATCTCCTCGACGATTTTAGCCGGAGAGTCGTCGGGTCGGGTGGCAAGCAGCCGGTTGGCGAGCCGCTGGCTTCCGGCATTGGCCTCCTGGTAGCGCACCTTGAGCCTCATCATTTCGGCCAGATCGCTTTCCCGCGCCACGCGCTTTTTCTCCAGCGCCGAAATCTTGCCGTTGATCGCGGAGAGGGCGATGACGATGACCAGAAAAGCGGCCAGGCACATGCCGAGTCTCAGCCTGGTTCGGCTGTCGAGCCCCTGCAGGGTATTGGTGATGGTCTCCAGGCTCATTTCGCCACCCCCTTCATTTTGCCGCGGAAGGAGAAGCTGACGCTTCCGTCAGGTTTCGACTTCACCTCGCTCACCTCCGCCGCGTCGAGAACTTTTCCGGCGCGCCCCTTGAAATCATTAGCGGCCTGGAAGCTCTTCGCCTCACCCTTCAACCGGACCTCGGGCCCGTCCACTTCGGTTTCGTAAATGCCAGTCACCTCGTCACCTTTGGCAAGAGCGAGATCCTTCAGGAGCTTCAGTACGTTGGAGGAGGTTTTGGACCCTTCCAGCCTCTTGATCTCGGCACGCAGTTCGGCAACCTCATCGACCGGCTTTCTCCTGGTCGGAAAGACCTCCTGGTAGACTCCCTTGACGGAACGATCGAGCGAAGCCAGGTCGCGCTTGGCCAGCGTGTAGCGCACGGCGCTCTCGGCGAAGACCAGGACCACGACCGTCGCCGCGAGTAGGGCAGTCACCCGCAGTTTCCGGTACAGTATGGCGTTTCCCGCGGTGTAGGCGAGGCTTCCTCTTCTCAGGTTGAGTGCGCTCCCGTCGGCGACCGCTGCCGCGACCGCGTAGGCACCGGCGAGGTCGTGGGCCGCGTGGGCGTCCCCTTCGAAGGCGTCGACCAGTCCTTTGGGGGCCAGCGCCAGGGACTCGGCTTCCACGGTAGTGCGGGCGTAGGAGACCACCTGGTCGACCTGCACCCCCTGGGAAAGCTCCAGTGCCGCGACCGTCCTGGTGACTTCTTCGGGGGCGGCACCCGGCGGGAGCGCTCGGAAGTAGACCGGCTTTGCCTCGCGGTAGACCGCCACGGCCTCACCGTCGGTTATCGCGACGGTTCCGGTTGCCGGGGCAAGCTTTTCCCAGTGGAAGAGCGATGCCGTCACCAGTTCCGGCTCGAGTCCGACCCCTTTCAGAAGTTCTATCTGCCCGCCAAGATCGCTGCTGCGCCCCCAGACCGCGAGGAATCGGCCGCTTAAAAGCGGGAGCGCATCAAAGGAGAGCGCATCGGTGTCGAGCGCAGTCTCCCCCTTCAATTCCAGAGGCAGCAGTTCCCTCACCTTGGCGCGGTCGGTGAGCGGCAGTTCCAATTCACGCATGAAAAGCCGGGAGGGGGGGAGCGCCAGCACCACCCTGCGCTCTCCGACGACCGGGGCGGCAGCCGCGAGAATCCGGGCCAGTTCGCCCTCTTCCCCGGAAAGGGGATGGCGCTCGGCGGCGAGAAAACTGACCCCACCCTTTCTGGGCCGGAAGGTTGCCAGGGTCAACTCGTGGCTTTTCAGCGCAACGATCAATATATCCATCAATATTCTCTCCAGTAAAGGAAGGTGGGTTTAGCCTGGTCGATATTAGTGACGACCGCCTCTGCGACGCTGACGCTCTCTCCGACCTTGCCCTCGGCGTGTATCCGGTAGATCGTGCCCTGGAATACGACCTTACCCTGGAGCTGGATGAAACTTTCCAGCCCGCTGACGTCAGCCAGGGCCTTGATGACTTTGGTTTTGCGATATTCGAGGATCCGGTCCACCAGGTCGCCGGTCATGAGCTTGTCGTCGAGCGCTGCCAGGAGCTCCCTGGGAGCCGTGTTGATGTTGATGGCGGCCGTCTGTACGCCGGCCGCGAGGCCGGAGCCGTAGACGGTGACGCAGGACCTCAGCTTGGTCAGCACTTCCGGGGTGTATCCCTTCACCAGCGCGAGTTCCTCCACCGTGTCCAGCCGGTCGTCGTGGGAGCGGTAGGGAGGCTTCAAGGTGGCGTAATAGCTGGTCTCGGCCCCATTGGTCCGCGGCGTAACGTTGTTGTCAGTCCAGTCCGCCAGGGTGTCGTAGAGCTCCTGTGGCAGCTCGAGCTGCGTCATGAGGCGCGCAAAGACCTTCTGGTAGTAAGTGTCGCCCAGTACGTCGTTTTGGGTCGTCGCCGAATTGAGATCGAGCTTGCCGCTTTCCTCCTCGATGGTAAGTGTCACGGTCCCTTCGCCCGCGTCGTAGCTCTGCGGCTTGGCCCAGAGCTCTAAGAGCGAGCTGTATTTCCCCCCCTGCCTCAGGAAAGCCGACCCCTGCAGCAACTTCACCCCGCCGGCGATGCCGGACTCGGCAAGAATGGAGGCCTGTTGGGAGGCGACAAAATTGTGACTGTGCGAGGTGTCGACGTACACCTCGTTCACGAACTCGACCAGGAGCGCCACCAAAAGAGCCGTCACGATCAGCGTTATTACCAGGGCGAAGCCCCTGTTCCCCCTCATGAGGTGATCCGCGGGGCGGCGATCGTGGTGAACACCTCGCCCCCCTTGAGGGTGAGCGTGATGCGCACGTTGGCGGGGAGATGCCCGTTCAGGGCGGTGTCCCAGCTCTTCACCCATTTGGTGCCGTCGTAGCACTCCACCTGGAAGCCCTCGATGACGTCCATGACCGGGTAGGGGAGCGTCTTTACGCCGGTATCCAGATAGGGGTCCCGTGCTTCCCGCGTCAGCGTCAGCACCCCGTCTTTTTCCTGAACCGAGTAGCGCACCAGGCTCAGGTCCGAGGTCGGTGCCGCGGTGAGGCGGGGAGGGGTGACAAAGGTGAACTCCAGAAGGGACGCCGGCTTTCCGAAACTGTCCCGGTCCTCCACGACGAAGTGGAGCAGCTTGTTCTTGCTGAAGTAGGCCGAGGCGAGCTCCCGGTGCAGGGTGCCGAGCGTCGTGGATAGTTCCCGGCGCGCATCTATGCGGGCGCCCCCCTTATCGCGCGCCGCCGTGACGGAGAAGTAGGTGCCGTAGAGCGCTCCGGTCAGGATGACCAGCAAAGCCAGCGCGACCAGCAGTTCTATCAGGGTGAAGCCCTTATTATTGCGCATTTGATGGTGCGAATTGCACAAGCGAAAGCCTCTTCTTGTCGTCGTTCCAGCTTACCGTGAGGCGGACCCGGTTCAGCCCGGGGAAATCGGTCGGGGTGATCTCGCGCACCCATTTCAGGTCAGGGTGGTCCGGGGCAAAGGTCCCCTTGTTATCGATCTGCTTGCTGAAGTAGGGGTCGTCGAGCTTGGCGCGCCCCAAAAGAACCGCGCTGGTTTCCTCGGCGTCGCTTCCTACGACTGAGAGATGGTAATTGAGCGAGGAGATCACGGTAAGGAGCACCCCCGCGGCTATGGCGAGCGCGAGCATCACCTCCAAAAGGGTGAAACCCTTCATAAGGTCACCTCCTGGTACCCTTCGAGCACCTTCACCTTGCCGCCGGAGGGGAAGGCGATGATCGTGTAGTGCTCCTTGCCGCCCAAGAGGTGAATCGTCACGCAGTCCGGGGTGCCGCCCGGTCCGAAGGGGATCACGACCTCGCCCTCGGAAACCGTGCCGAGCCGGGGCACCGTGACGTCCTCGATGCTGATGCCGTCCTCAAGTAACTTGCGCCCCATGTACTGGTCGTCCGGCGGCAACTCATCCCCGATGGCGGAGAGCTTGACGATCGCCGTACTGTTCTCGGCCAGGTTCAGCTTCAGGCGATAGATCCCCTTGGTGATGACCGCCTGGTCGTTCAGGAACCTGATGCCGGAAGCGAGGTTGCGGGCCGAGTGCTTCAGGCGGGTACCCTCGGTGGAGGGCAGGCGCGGGATCACCAGGGCCGCGCAGGTCGCGATGATGACGATGACGACCATCATCTCGATGAGGGTGAAGCCCGCTTGGCGCGGGATTCCGGATTTCATTGGTGATTTTTTTAACAGCGTCCCTGCCCCCGTCGGCCGGCTACTTCATGCTCCAGTTCTCGATATCGGCGTTTTTCCCTTCGCCGCCGCGCACGCCGTCCGCCCCGAAGGAGTAAAGGTCGTAGTCGCCGTGTTCGCCGGGAGCCAGGTAGACATAGTCATTGCCCCAGGGATCCTTCGGAACGTTCTTATTTTCCAGGTATCCCTCGGCCTTGTAGTTCTTCGGTATTTGGCCGACCGTCGGTTTGCTCACCAGCGACTGCAGGCCTTGCTCCGTGGTGGGGAAATTGCCGCTGTCGAGCTTGTACAGTTTAAGCGCGGTCTCCAGGTTCCTGATCTGGACCTTGGCGTCGGCGACCTTGGCGTCGTCGGAGCGGCCGATGATCTTCGGGCCGACCAGAACGGCCAAAAGGCTCAGGATGACGATGACGACCATCAGTTCGATCAGGGTGAAGCCGCGGCTTTCTTTCAGTGTTTTAAACATGCATGGACCTCTCAGGATGAAGAGTTATTTGTAGTTAGCGACAGTGCTGAGACGCATGAAATTCATATCTACCGTGATTGTTGTGACTTTCGTAGAGACGCATTGCATGCGTCTCCTTCACCCGACACGCTTTAGGTCAACTAGAGCGCGGCAGCGCTGAGACGCATGCAATGCGTCTCTACCCGATGGGTTCGCGGTTGACAAGAACAAGCCAGACGCATTGCATTTTTGGTCCCGGTTGTATCTACTACTTCACCAACTCGTTCAACTGGAAGATGGGAAGCAGCACGGCGAGCACCACGAAGCCGACGCATAGCCCCATGCCGAGCACCAGAAGCGGCTCCAAAAGCGCCATGGAGCGGGTAACGGAGGAGTTGAACTCCTTCTCGAACGCCTCGCCCGCCTTGATGAGCATCCGGTCCAGTTCGCCGCTCTTTTCCCCGACCGCGGTCATGTGGGTCAAAAGCGGCGGGAAGAGCGGGCTCACCTTGAGCGCGGCGGAGAGGCTGCCACCCTGGATCAGGGTCTCGCGCGCCTGGGCCAGGTAGCTTTTGTATTCCCGGTTCACCACCGCCTCGCCGGTGATGTCCAGCGCCTTGATGATCGGGACGCCGCTTGCCAAAAGAAGCCCGAGCACCTTGGCAAAACGCGACAGCACCAGCCGCTGCCAGAGCGGGCCGATCAGGGGGAACTTGAGCAGCAGGCGATCGCGCTTTATCAGGAGCGCCTCCTGCTTGCCGAGCCGCTTGGCGAGGGCGAAAAGGCCGACCCCGATGATGAGCAGCAGCCACCATCCCTTGCGGATCACGTTACTGAGTTTAATCAGGATGATCGTTATCAGCGGCAGGGTCGCCTTACTCTCCTGGAACACGGCGACGATCTTCGGCACCACGAAGGCGAGCAGGAAGAGCATGACCCCGCCACCCACCAGCACCATGAGGATCGGGTAGGCCAAGGCCGTGGTGACGCGGCTCCGCACCTCGGCCTGGTCCTCCTGGAACTCGGCGAGACGCTCCAGGACGACTTCCAGGGCGCCGCTCGCCTCGCCGGCGGAAACCATCCCGACGTAGCTCTCGGAAAACACCGCGGGTTCCTCGGAAAGCGACTGGGCGAGCCCCTTACCTTCGGCGAGCCGGTCCCGCACCCGCCCGAGCACCCGCTTCAGTTCGCCGGGAGACTCCTGTTCCCAAAGGGTCGCGACCGCCTCATACACCGGTACCGCACTCCCCAAAAGCGTCGCGAGCCGTCGGGTCGCCAGGGAAAGGTCGGGGACGCTGACGCCGGAGGAGAAGCTGAAAAGCTGCCGGGGGCCGACTTCGGGGGCCGGGGCGATCTCCTTGGCGTAGAGCCCTTTTTGCTTTAACTGCAGCCGCGCGTCGTTCAGGGTGGCCGCGTCGACGACCCCGGAGACCTCGCCGCCGCCGGAGGTGAAGGCGCTATAGCGAAAGGTCGGCATAATCGTCCTGGGTTACCCTCAGGACCTCCTCGATGGTGGTGATCCCCTGGCGGGCCTTGTCCAGGCCGTCTTCCCTCAGGGTCCGCATCCCCTTGGAGACCGCATATTCCTTGATGGCACCGGCGGGCGCCTGCCGGATGATCATGGAGCAGAGTTCGGCGTCGATCGGCAGGAGCTCGTAGATGCCGATCCGCCCGATGGTCCCGAGGTTGAAGCATTTCTCGCAGCCGCGCCCCCGGTAGAGAAGTGGCGGCAGTTCGATCCCCGGATAGATGCGGTCCGGCGTGTAGGATTCCTTGCAGTTGGGGCAGATGACCCGGACCAGTCGCTGGGCCAGCACCGCGGAGAGCGAGGAGGCGACCATGAACGGCTCGATCCCCATGTCGATCAGTCGGGTGACCGCGGTGGCGGCGTCGTTGGTGTGCAGGGTGGAGAGCACCAGGTGGCCGGTGAGGGAGGCCTGCATGGCGATCTCCGCGGTCTCGGCGTCCCGGATCTCCCCGATCATGACGATGTCCGGGTCCTGACGCAGGATGGAGCGCAATCCGTTGGCGAAGGTCAGGTCGATCTTCGGGTTCACCTGGATCTGCCCCACGCCCTTTAGCTGGTACTCGATCGGGTCCTCGACGGTGATGATGTTCTTTTCGGGAGAGTTGATCTGGGAGAGTGCCGCGTAGAGCGTCGTGGTCTTGCCGGAGCCTGTCGGCCCGGTAACCAGAACGATACCGCTGGTGCGCGAAAGGATGCGCTCCATGAAGGCGTCGTTTTCCTTGGAAAGGCCGATCTCACGGAGGTTCAGGATGCCGCGCTGCTTGTCCAAAAGTCGCAGCACGACGCGCTCGCCGAAGAAGGTCGGGATCAGGGAGACACGGATGTCGACGTCGCGTCCGGCGACTTTCACCCGGATGCGGCCGTCCTGCGGGAGGCGCTTCTCGGCGATGTTGAGCCCGGACATGATCTTCACCCGGGAGGTGAGCGCTTCCTGGATGACTTTGGGGGGCGAGAGCATCTTGTAGAGCAGGCCGTCGATCCGGAAGCGGACCTCCAGATCGCGCTCGAACGGCTCCAGATGGATGTCGCTGGCGCGCTCCTTCACCGCCTGAAACAGGATGGAGTTCAAAAGGCGGATGACCGGCGCCTCGTCGGTGAGCTCCATCAGGTCGCGCGGCTCATTGAAAGAGGTGGCGAGTGCCGAGAGCTCCTCACCTTCAAGCTCCTCCACGACCTCCTGGGCGCTTCCGGAAAGCCGCGAGTAGAGCCGGTTCAGCGTGTCCAAGAGGACGGCGCGCGGCACCGCGACGATGGAGACGGGGGCGCCGAAAAGTCCGGCCATCTCGTCGATGGCAAGTAGGTTGGCGGGGTCGGCGCTGGCGGCGACGACCTTGCCCTCCTCCTCGCGTAGCGGCAGCAGCAGGTTGTTCCTGGCGAAGTTGAGCGGGATCCGGCTCACCAGCGAGCCGTCCACCCGCGAGTCGTCGATCTCCGCCTGGAAGGGGAGGCCGAGGCGCTCTGCGATTTGCTCTATTTCCAGCTTTTCTGCCATAGGTATCCAATCTCGATTTTTAGGTGCCAAAACCTTCGTCCGGCCGCGTCAGCGCAGGGGGAGCCCCGGGACTGGGACGGGCTGGCTGTTTTCCTTGAGGGTCTTCTGGTCCTTGATGACCTGATCCTTGAGCATCTGTTCGATGTCGATCGGCAGGTCTTTTTTCACCGCGTCGGAGAAGTTCCCTTTCTGGTTCACGGAAATCTCCGCCATGTCGCGCGCGTCCTTGATGATGCGCGGGGTGAGCATGATCAGCAGGTTGGTCTTTTCCCGGGTGGTGTTCTTGGTCTTGAAGAGCCAGCCGAGGAAGGGGATGTCCCCCAGTAGCGGAATCTTACTCTCGGTGATCTGGTCGCGGTCCTGGATCAGCCCGCCGATGATGACGGTGTCGGTGTTCTTCACGACGACGGAAGTCTTCGCGGAACGCTTGGTGGAGCCGAGGTTCGGGTTGGTGGCGGTCCCGAAATCCTTCACGGCCGAAATCTCCTGGTAGATGTCGAGCTTGACGTATTCCCCTTCGCTGATCTGGGGCTTGATCTTCAGGATGATACCGGTGTCCTTTCTTTCGATCGACTGCTGGGAGAGACCGGTGGAGGTGAGGTTGGTGCCGGAAAGGTAGGGGACGTTCTCGCCTACGAAAAGTTCGGCTTCCTTGTTGTCGCTGGTCATGACGTTGGGCGTGGAGAGTACGTTGAGCGCGCCGTTGGTCTGCAGCGCCTGGAGCACGACGGAAAAGTTAGCCGCGCTTGCCAGGCCGGTCGTGCTGAAACCCATGGTGGTGAGGCTTGCGAGGGTGGTTGCCGCGGTCGCAACGGTACCGAACGGGTCGAAAGTCGCGACGGTCGTGGCGCTTCCGTTGGAGGCCGCGCCCAGGAAGCCCCACTGCACGCCGAGCGCCTTCGCCTTGTTGATGGAGACCTCGGCGATCATCGCCTGGACGAACACCTGGCGGCTGCGGCGGTCCAGTTTCTGGATGACGCTGAGGAGATTCTGGTAATCGGTAGGCGAGGCGAGGATAACCAGGGAGTTGGTTGCCTTGTCCGGGGTGATGCTCACCTTTCCACCCTCGAAGAGGGACTGCAGCGGAGCGGAGGCCGCCCCAGGCGCAGCCGGTGTTGCGGCGGTGGATCCTTTCACCAGGCCATCCAGCACCTTGGCGACCTCAGTCGCCTCGGCATTTTCCAAATAGTAAACGTTCACCTTGCTGCTGGCGGTCGGGGGGACCACGTCGATGAGCGAGATCAGCTTTTTCACGTCGGCCTTGTCGCGGTCGCTTCCGAAGATGATCAGGGCGTTCAGGCGGGCGTCGGCGACGACGGTGGCGCCCCCGGTCGGCCCGGCGGCAGACTGCCCCGGTTTCGCGGCCGAAGCCTTGCCGTTCAGCCAGTCCTTGACCAGGGTGGCGACGCTGTCGGCGGCGGCATTCTTCAGAAAGACCAGTTCCGCACCCTCGCGCAGTTGGTCGGTGTCGATGTACTTCAAAATCCCCATGATCTTCTGCATGTTGAGCGCCGAGTCCACCACCAGGATCATGTTGGCGGCCCCGAAAGCGGAGATCTGGCCGTCCTTGGAGACCAGCGGCTGCAGGAAGGCGACCGCGTCCTGGGGGGCTACGTGCAGCAGCGGGATGACGCGCGCCTGGTAGGTGTCATTCACCACCCCCTTCTCGCCGTCCGAGAAGACCCGCATCCCGAGCTGCTTGGCCGCGCCGGTCGGCACGATCTTCAGCACCTTGCCGGCCGGGACGACGGTGAACCCTTTCAGCTCGAGGACCGAGGTGAAGACGTTGTAGGCCTCGTCGTTGGAGAGTTTAGCCGGAGAGAAGACCGAGATCTTTCCTTTCACCCGGTCGTCCATGATGAAGTTCTTCCCCGTCAGGTCGCTGATGAATTTCACCATGGTGGCGATGTCCACATCGGTGAAGTTGAGCACCACCCCCTTGGCGAAGGCCAGGTTGGGAGCGACCAGCAAGAACAGGAGCAGGGTTATGATATGTGTAGCTCTTCGTTTCAAGGAAAACCCCCCAAAGGATAGGTTAAGGTAAGTAGGCTGAGAATACTTCACCTAATATCATAATTGAATGTTGTCGGCTGCCCGTCGCGAATCAGGTCGAGCTTGATCCGGCTTTGCCCCTTCAGGGAGGCGAAGGATTGGATCGCCTTTTCCGGGGAGTCGATGGGGAAATCGTTCATCCTGAGTAGCACGTCGCCGTTTTTGATGCCGATGGTCCCAAAGATTCCCTGCGGCTTCACCTCGGAAGCCTTGAAGCCCTCGACCTTGCCGTCCTTTACGCTCGGCAAAAGGCGCGCGTCGGTCATCGCCTGCCCGATGTTGTCCAGAGCCGCGTTGAGGGCGCGCTGGTCTATCACGTAGTTGCCGGCTCCGGCAGGTGCGGCCAGGCCGCCGGCAGCGGGCTGGGCCGGGGGGGCTTCCTTGGCCGCTTCGGCGACCGCAGTGGGGGTGAGGATCTTTACCCTCTTGCCGCCGACCAGGATCTCCGCGACATCCTTTTTGACCGATACCAGCGGGCCGGCGGAAAAGACGCTGTCCCCCAGCTTGAAGACACGCTCCTCATGGCTCGACCCCTTGAGTATCAGTGCGAAAGTCTCCCGGAAGGAGCCGACCGCGGTGCCGAGCAGGGTGAGGTCGCTCACCGTCGGAGCAGGGGCGGCCGCAGCGGCGGCCTGAGCGGGGGGCGCCTGGGTGATGGCGGTCAGCTTTCCCTGGGTCGCCTTGCCAAAGAGTCCCTGCTCCAGGATCGGCGCAAAGCTCTGCAGGTCTTCGGCAGCCGCAGTTGGTGCGGGCCGGGCTGCACTCTTCGCTGCGCTACTTGGATAGAGCGAGGAAATCTTTAAACTGACCAGATCGGCTGCGACGAGCGCGAGTGCGCCGATGGCGAGGAGGCTGAGCACTATATTAATGGGGAATATCCACCGTGGCATGAGGGGACCTTTCGTTAATGTCGCTAAAACCGTCTGAATATATTAGATGACCCGTCGTTATGCAACTAAAAATGGGAGGTCCCGGAGGCAATACCGTCCTGCACCGTGGCTTGACGGCCGGTTCTTTTCCGGCTGCTGCCTGATGCACTCTTGCGGCGGGTGCCGGACCCCGGACGCCGTGATGCCCCGGCATGGCAGCAAAACTCATGCCGCAGGTGCCTGGACCGCACTCCAGGTCGAGCGCCGATAACGATAACTGCTCGCCGTCCGGGGGCCCGGGCTTCCCTGCTCTGAGACTGTTACTAGGAAAAACTGCGCCGAAACGGGTCCTTGTCGGGTGCCAGGATGTCCCCGTTTCGTTTGACTCCCGTCGCTCGCACCCCGTGTCCGCAGAGGGCGACCCCGGGGAGAGCTGTGCATTCTTCATGAGTCATGACCCGCTGGGAAGGTTTTTTTTGACTCGGGACTGCTAAATTGACATTGGGAGCCGGCACTGGCGGTTGAACTTGGCTTGGCAGCCGTGCTACACTTGTTTCCCGGTCGCTTACGGCCGGACGCAACCGGAGAGTCCATGAACCCGATCATCATCACCGCGTCCACCCCCTTCGAGCTTACCCAGCTGGTACACGGTTTGTCTGCCGTGCCGTTTGCCGGGGCCGGTCACCTGGTCTGTTTCCGGGGCTTTGCCGGCGCCAGGGAGGTGCTGCTGGCCCAGACCGGGATCGGCAAGGTGAACGCTGCCTGCGCCGCGACGCTGCTTTTGGAGCGCTTTACGCCGGAGTTGCTGATTAATACCGGGTGCGGCGGGGCGGTGGCCGGTAGCGGGCTGCGGCCCGGGGACCTGGCGATAGCATCCGGCGAGAGCTTTCCTGACGAGGGGGTGGAAACGCCGCAGGGGTGGCAGGGGCTGGATATCATTGGCATACCGGTTTTCCAGGGGAGCGGGGAGCCGGTTTTCAACCAGATTCCGCTTTCCGGGGATCTGGCGGCGGGCGCCCTCGGCTGCGCCCGGGAACTCGGGTTCCGGGCCGAACTCGGCCCTTTTCACACCGTTTCCACCTGCTCCGGAACCGCCGGCAGGGGTGCCGAGCTGGTGCGGCGCTACCCCGGCATCTGCGAGAACATGGAGGGGGGGGCGGTGGCGCAGGTGGCGCTCATCTACGGCATTCCCTTTCTCGAGGTGCGCGGCATCAGCAACCTGGTCGAAGACCGGGACCTGTCACGCTGGGAACTGAAGCGCGCTGTCACCGAGGTGCAGAGATTCTTGCTTAACTACCTTGAAGTTTCCTATCCAGCGTTGCCTGTTTCGTGTTAAGATTATCTTTTCTTATTTGAGTCGGGAAAGCCTCTGGGAGAGCGGGGCAGCCAACTGTCGTAAATTCAGCACCGAAGTCATTGGCCAAAGCCCTTTTGCCAGAGCCCTGCGCCATCTGAGTAATTTTTTTCGAACTCATAGAACTTTAAAAAGCTCCCCCTCTCCCGGAGGGCGAGGGGATCAAGGCGCCAAACCAACGACTGGCACTGGCAGCGCCCTTTGCAAAGGTGAACGGTTGGACTTGGGCTGAATGAGCTGAATAGATTACTACACTTTTTCTATTATTTAATATTGCAGGCATACTAATGACGACATCGAAATGCGAACTGTTGCACGCCAAGGCCGCCGGTCCCAACGCGAAACTATCTTTGGGTTTTTCCCCCTGCCCTAACGACACCTTCATCTTCCACGCGCTGGTGCACGGACAGGTACCCTGCAACGGAATCAGTTTTAGCGAAAGGCTGGAGGACGTGGAGACCCTGAACCGGATGGCTCTGGGCGGCCTGCTGGATGTATCCAAGGTCTCCTACCACCTCATGGGGCGTATCCTGAAGGATTACCTGCTGCTTCGCTCGGGCGGCGCGCTGGGGCGTGGCTGTGGGCCGCTGCTGGTGGCGCGCGAACCGCTCGACCCCGGCAAGCTCAAGGGAAAGAAAATCGCACTCCCCGGCCAGTTCACCACCGCCGCCCTGCTGCTGCGGCTCTTCAACCCGTCGCTTAGCGACCTGGTGTATCTCCCCTTCGAAAAGATCATGGGGGCCGTCGCCGACGGTTCGGTCGCCGCCGGCGTCATCATCCACGAGTCGCGCTTCACCTTCGCCTCGCTCGGGCTCACGCAGGTCCTCGACCTGGGCCAGTGGTGGGAGCGCGAGACCGGGCATCCGATTCCGCTGGGGGGGATCGCCGCACGGCGCTCCCTGGGGCGGGATACCCTGCTCGCCCTGGAACAGGGGCTCACCCGGAGCGTGCGCTACGCCTTCGACCACCCGGGCGAGGCGCGCTCTTACATCCGCGCCCACTCTCAGGAGATGAGCGACCAGGTCTGCGACGCTCATATCGGTCTCTACGTGAACGATTATTCGCTGGGGCTTGGGAGCGAGGGGGAGGCCGCGGTTCGCCTGCTTTTGGAGCGCGCGACGGCAGCGGAGATCATCCCGCCCTCAAGCGAGCCACTCTTTATTAGCTAATGGCGTGACTTTGGGCGCCAGGGGCAGTGCCCCGGGCGTGTGAGCGGACCGGATCTGTTATTAATCGCAAGCATGTTATTTTTCGGCAAGCTATAAAGTTCTGCTGCTTGCCTGCCGAAAAGATTCAACTGGTGCTGTTCAGCTGTATGGAGATTTCCCCGAATGTCAATGCGATCCAACTGGAGAAGGCATATAGCGAGTGCCATCGGATGCTTCCTCCTGTTTTGGTTTGGGGATGCAGTCATGGACGCGCTGTTCTTTACTCAGGGGACCCTGCTTCAGGAGCTTTTCATCCAGGAACCCCGTGAGCTCTGGATGCGTTCCTTCAGTTCCCTCCTTTTGGCACTGTTCTTCCTGGTCGTAGCACTCTACAAGGACAGGCGCCGCAGCACTGAAACCTCACTCAGACACTCCGATGAACTTTCCCGCATCTTTTTCGAGTCCGCCAATGACGCGATCTGTGTCATCGAGACCGACGGGCTAACCATCGCCGGGACCAACGGCATCTTCCTTAAAAAACACGCTCTCAAAGCGGAGGCCGCACTGGGACTGGACTTTTCCCGCCTGATCCTCAACCAGGGACTTCCCGAAGAGGTGCTGGGACTGCTGGCGCAGTGCGTCGCCAGCGCTTCCCCCGCGACCCGCGAGATCAGCTACCTCGGGGCTGATGGAGCAAAGGTGTACGAGGAGGTCTCCTTCTACCCGATAGTCGTCCCGGAGGTCGGGGTGGAAAGGGTCCTGCATCTGTCGCGCGACATCTCCGCCAGCCGGCGCTCGGAGGTGCTGCTCAAGGAGTCGGAGCAGAGGTACCGGGCCATCTTCGAGAATACCGGCTCCGCCATGGCGATAACGCTCCCCGACGGCATCCTGCAGGTGGTGAACAAAGGGTTCGAGGCGATTACCGGCTATAGCAGGGAAGAGCTGGAGGGGCGCATGCGCTGGTCCGAATTCCTCGACCCCGAGGCCCTGGTGGATATGAAAGGGCAGCGCCGGCTGAGGTGGGGGGATTCCGGGGTGCGCCAAAACTGCTTCGAGCTGCGCATCAAAAACCGGCAGGGCGAGTACACGCCGGTCGTCGGCAACTGGGCCGCCATCGCCGACTCCAGGGAAACCGTCATCTCGCTTTTGGACATCACAACCCAGAAGCGGGTGGAGGATGCCCTGAGACAAAGCCGGGCCACGCTTGCCGTGGCCCAGCGCATCGCCCGGCTGGGGAACTGGGAGTGGGATGTCCTGGCGGACGTCCTCACCTGGTCGGAGGAGGTTTACCGTATCTACGGCGTCGACCCCGCCGCCACCCCGACCCACGAGGGGTTCCTGCGCGCCGTGCACCCCGAGGACCGGGAAAACCTGATCCGGGTGATAAATGATGCCCTCTACAACATGAAGCAGTACAGCCTGGACTACCGGGTCGTACTTCCCGGCGGCGCGGTGCGGACCCTTTCCTCGCGCGCGGAGGTGACCTTCGATGCCGAAGGGAAACCGCTCAGAATGGTCGGCACCACCCAGGACGTTACCTGGCGTAACGAAGCGGAACTTGCGCTACGCGCCTCCGAGGAAAAGTTTTCCAAGGCCTTCCACGCCAGTCCCGACTCTATCGTCATTACCCGCGCCGAGGATGGCACCTACATCGACGTGAACGAAGCGTTCCAGGAGATGACCGGTTACACGAGGAACGAGGTGATGGGGCACAGTTCCCTGGAACTGAGGCTCTGGGCGGACCCGGACTCGCGCATGGTCATGCTGCGTCTTTTGAACCAGTACGGCCACGTGCGCAACCTGGACGTCCGGTTCCGGGTGAAGTCGGGCGAGATCCGGGAACTCCTTTGGTCTGCCGACGTCATCGAGTACCTGGGCGAGGCCTGCCTGATCGCCATCTCGCGCGACGTGACCGACCAGAGGCACCTGGAAAAGGAACTCCTGGAGAGCGATGCCAAGCTCTACATGAAGCATGAGGAGCTGAAGAACCTGTTCCACCAGATGGAGGGGATCCGGCGCGAGTGGGAGGAGACCATGGACTGCATCAGCGACATGTTCATCCTTGCCGACCAGTGGGGGAGCATCCGCCGCTTCAACCGCGCCGTGGAGACCTTTACCGGAAAAGCCCATCGAGACATCGTCGGACGGGATTGCCTCACCTTTCTGGAGGAGGCGGGGTTCAAGGGGCACCTGGGGGCGCCCGGGGTGGAACAGTTTCACGAGCAAAGCGGCAAATGGCTCGTCCTGAAGCGCTACGCCTTCCCGACTGCCGAGGTGGATGGCTCGACGCGGGAGGTGGTCATCATTAATGACACCACGGGGATAGGGCGACGCGGACTGACAGGCCCGCATCGCCTGGCTGGAGTGGTTAGTATAGTTCATTAAAAAGCTTACTAATTCAGTAGCTTGAATGTACCGGGGGGCGTTGCCGCTTGACTTGGTCGGGGCCGTATGATATAAGAGTGCCTCGCCCAACAAAGGAGGTGCGCATGGCATCACCCGAGCGGAGCGGCAGCATGGTGCGAGTCTGCGCCATTTGCCTCATGCTCCTCCCGATCCACACGCTTCCCCTGCTGGCTGCAGAAAAGGTAGTTGCAGCACCCGTAGTAGCGGCACCGGCAGTTGCAGCACCGGTACCGGCAACAAATGTCGTGGCAGAACCGAAGACATCGTTGGTAAAGAAGCTGATTGGCATCGCCTCGTACTATGCCAATAGGTTTCAAGGGAGAAAGACCACTTCCGGGGTGCGGTATCACCCGGAAATGATGACAGCAGCCCATCAGAGTCTCCCTCTCGGCACCAAGGTTCTGGTACGGAACCTTGCCAACGACAAGGAAGTGACGGTTGTTGTAAATGACCGCTGCGCCAAGAAGAGTCATCCGTTTATTGACCTTTCGCGGGCCGCAGCACGGAAACTAGGGTTTTTAGGTGCGGGCAAGGCTAATGTGGCCATCATCCCGTTAACTGAGGAAGAATCCTAAAACGAGGAAGAATCCAAAGAAACCATATCTGGGCGAAAAGTAGAGAAAGGCCGGGGAATTGTTCCCCGGCCTTTTTTCGTGGTTCGATTCCCTGACAAAACTTCATAATGCTGCAGAGGTGTTCCTCCCCCTGCAAGGCTGGGTCTGCTACTTGCACAATGATGCGGGTCGACATGTGGGCACTGAGCCCGCCGGGGCGAACCTCGTGTTCGCCCGGTTTTCGCCGCCTGCTACGACCCCCTGAGGCTGCGGTAACCAATCTGATCCCTTTTTCACTCTACCCGACACTTGAAGGTGCCGCCCCTACCTGATAGAGTAATGGCATGACCGAGACCGTGCGACGCCATTACGAACTGTACCCCTATCCCCACTATCCGCTTTTGGCTTCGGTGCGCCGTTGCGACACCTATGCCAGTAATCTTTCGGCCCTCTGGTCCAGGTTTAACGGCGAACTCCCCGCCCAGGATGCGCGCATCCTGATCGCCGGTTGTGGCAGTTTCGCCCCGTACCCCTTCGCCGTTTCCAACCCCACCACGCCGATCACCGCCCTTGATCTCTCCACCCGAAGCCTGCACCGTGCCCGGTTGCACTGCCTTTTGCACGGGGTGCGCGGCGTGGAGTTTCGTTCCGGCGATCTCTGTGACCCACAGGCGCTTCAGGGTGACTTCGGGATGATCGACGCCTACGGCGTGCTGCATCATCTGGAGGACCCGCTGGCCGGGTTGCGCGCGCTCGCCGGGCGGCTGGTGCCTGGGGGGATCCTGCGGGTGATGGTTTACAGCAGCTACGCCCGTCGTGAGGAGGAGTCCATCCGGCGCGCCCTGCGGCTGCTCAAGATCCGTGATCCCGAGACGGTACGGGGGCTCATCGGACGCTCCGCGCCCAAATCGCGTCTGCGACGTTTTTCGGATGCTTCTGATGAGGTGGGGCAGAAAAGCGGCCTGGCCGATGCGCTGCTGCACCCGCTGGTCAGGACCTACCGGATTGACACCTTCATGGACCTGGTGCAGCAATCCTCATTGCAACCGCTGCTCTTCGCCCACAGTAATGCCCTGCCCGACATTGACCAGGAAATCATGAGGATAAGGCGCATGGAGCAGGGAAGGCGCTCTCCGGGCAATTTCGTTATCTACCTCGGCCGGAAAACGCAGGGCCGTAGCCCCGACAACGACGACGCGCAACTCCTGGTTAATCCTTGTCTCTCCGGCGTCGTCGGTCCCTTCTGTTTCGGCAGTATCGACTGCCCTCCGCGCCTGGGGCATGACAACCTTCCCATTGACGCCGCCGCGCGACGCTTTCTGGGGCGATTCCGCCGTCCCGTCCGTGCGGGAAGCCTCAGCCCCGCGGACCGCAAGGTCGCGGCAAAATTTTGCGACGCCCTCTTTTTGCTCCGCTTACGCCAGGACGCTTTGCCCAAGGCGTGAGCTGCTCTCACCTGAACCTTCCCTATTCATCAATTCCGCTATCAGCTGGATGGGGCCTTGCCATCCTTGCCCGTTGGGGAGGGCAGGGGATACTGCTGTTAGGTGACCATCCAATCTTATTTAAACTCTCCCTCCCCCCCCCGCGGGGTAGGGAGAGGGGAGAGGGGGAAAGTGCCATTTTTGAGAAGTCGGCAACTTCACCCACCTCCGGTTTGACCCTAATCCGAGTCCCGCTTACCAACCATGACGGTCACCTCGAAGCTCTCTGCCGAAGCGACATCTTTTTCAAAGCTGCGCCGGTAGACGAATTTCAAAGGAGCGCTGCCGGTTGCCACAGCCACAAAATTGAAACGGTAGCTCCCGCCTGCGCCTAGCTTAGCACTTGCGCCGGGGCTGGTAGCAGTGAACTGCACCTCCCCCTGGCTCGCCAGAATTGATCCAGCGCCCGGCATCATTTCCCAGGTAAATCCTGTCGTGGGGTTGCCAGGGAGCGTTACCGTGAGCCTTTGTCCCGGCACCAGTTCAACAGTTGAGCCGGCAGCAGTCTTGTCAATCGCGACGGCAGCCGGCTGCGTGCCGGCTCCTGATCCACCGGGTGAGGCGCAGGATAGTGTGGCCATGGCGAGCAAAATGGCGGTTATCTTTCGCATTAGCATGGTGTTAGTCCTCCCTTTAATGATGAAGCAATTAGTCCCTGCCCAGCTGGGGTCAGTCGAGGAGAAGTTGATTTTCCCCCTCCCTAACCCTCCCCCTCCGGGAGAGGGGACTTTTGAGTTTTCCGTGGAGGGAACCTGCGGGCGTCCCCGCAAGGTTCTTTGTGGGATACCCTTTACGGGAATCCCCAGGGAAACAGTTGCAGACCTGCGTTAACCAAAAAGATTGAATGTGGTCAGCCGGTAGGGGGCCTTGAACCCGTTGCTTTTAAACTCGGAATTTTTGCTTGATCTTCCCGGTCCTTTTTACTTCCCAAAAGGTACGCGTCAACCGTGCTGACGACCCAGCAGGCTACCAGCACCAGCGAAGCGATCTTTATCGCGTTATCGGTCGAACTGGATGCGTTGGCAGCATTGGCAATGGCGACCAGATCGATCGCGCCACCCTCTGATTCAATTTTTTCCAGGATGGCAAAAGCCTGCTGGCTAACTTTTACCACGATGACTGCCAGGGATGCCGAAACGGCAGCGACGAAAGTCATACCCCGGAGCGCGTGTTTCAACCAGAATTGCCCCACTCCCGGAAAAATAAGTCCCGACAGCAGTGCAGCCTTCAACGATTTTTTCATGGTCACCTCTGGGCCGGTCGGAACTTATTACTTGCTCGGACCCTCTCCGTGCAGGTTAGCGGCAGGCCGGGTTTTTTCGCTATAAAGAATACAGTGAAATGTGTAAAATTTAATTTAGTAGGTCGGAAGAGCGTCCGCGAGGTGAGATGCCCCGCTGGCCGGTTTTCGGCAACAATGTGTGACATGACCAACCGGACCGGAGGTATGCCATGGAAAAAGTCCGCCAAAAAAGAGTATCGATGATTCGGCTCTTTGCCGAGCTAATCGAAGAGACAATTATACTGACTTTTCTCGAAGTAAAACTTGCCGCCTTTGAAATAAAACGCAACATACGATCCGCTGTGAAAGGTGGTGCCATGATGGCGGTCGGGGGCGTGTTGTTGTTCTTTGCACTGGTGGTGTCCATTGGCACCGCTGTCGCTGCCCTGGCCCTCTTCCTCCCTGTTTGGCTCTCCGCGCTCATCGTTGCCTTGGGGCTTGGTTTCTTCGGGATTGCCTTCCTCTTTTCCGGTTTGGGTCTGCTGAAGGGCTTCTCTCTCTTCCCTGCTGAAACGCTGGTTCGGGTCGAGAACATTGCTCAGAAAGTCAGAAAAGTCAGTGCACAGCATCAGGAGGCAGTCGCGCGTAACGAATCTGAGAGAGCACTCGAGAGGGGAGTTGACAGAACCGCTGAGATGGCAACCGAAAGAAGCGCTGAAACGGCAAGGGCAGCTGAAAGGGCGGTTAAAAGGACCGCTGAGAGGGCGGCCGAGAAAACCGCTGAGCGGGTGTCTCAGCTGGCGCCTGAGCGAGTATCCGAGCTGAGGCCCGCCGAGCGGGCAGCTGGGGTCCCCGAGCGGCGACGTCCGGAACGGAGCCAAAAGAAGAGGGCCCTGGGGTTGCCGGACCGGCGCCGTACTGTGTCGTGAATCAGAATTCGAATAAGAACCCGCCCAGATAGCTGGTGCCGCCAAGATTAACGGACCCGCTGGGGATCGTGTCTGCCTTGGCGTGCAGGTACTTGGCTTCCAGAAACAAATAGGTGTGGTGGATGCCGTAGTCAAGGTACAGGTTTCGGGAGGCGTCCGCCTCGAGTCCATCAAGTAGGATCTGGACGCCCGCTCTGCCATGGTATCCGTTGACCGATCCCTTCACGGTTCCCTGCCCAGATAACTCTTCCCTGTAGAACAGCCGGGTGTAACCAGCTGCGGCGTAGGGGACCAGCAACTGGTCCTCGTTGAAGATGGCGCGCGCCAGGACGTAAACGTCCAGCGGGAAGAGTTCGTAGGTCGCGTCACCGGTGGTTGTCTGGCTGTCCGATCCCGAATGAAGTGGTAGTTGCCCCTTCCCTGACGCATTGAGATAACTTCCCGCCAAGCCGACTTCGACCTGCCGGAGTACTTTGTACGCGAGCGCGCCCCCGTATTGTCCGGTGTAACTGCTGTCATAGAACTTTTTCCAGTCGGGCGTATCCGGGAAGTAGACTCCCCCTTTCAATTCCAGAGACCAGTGCGGGCGGTCGGTGCGGACTTCAGCGCCCTGCGCGAGGCTTGGAAGGATAATAAGGAACAGGGTTAACAGCAGCTTTTCCAGTTCAGGCCTACGGGAATAGCGCGTCTTCTTCCTTTGCCGGAGCGCCACCAGCAAAGCAATAGTCAAGAGTACGACAGCCGTCTTTGCCAGGGGGGAGCCACCGGTGAGAACCAGCGCGGCGATTATCAGCGGTAACAGCGCCACCCGAACCGGGGCCTTGAGCCAGGGGTGCTGATTGATGAAATGGGCTCCGCGCGGGCCGTAGTGGTAGTACCAGGCGACGAACGCCCTGCCGGGAGCGTTGGTGAGCAGGTAGCGGTCCCTGAAGTCGCGCAGTGCCTGCACCTGAGGGGCGGAGTAGAAACCGTAGGCGGCAGTCGCGATGAAGCATCCCTCGCTCTTCAGGTTGGGGAAGGGGGCGGGCGTCTCGGGGAAATCGCTCAGCAGGTTGGAAATGCCGACGCTCCGCACCGGTCCGCCGATATCCTTGCTTGTTTCATCGGAATAGGCGCTCTCGTTGGCGCTGGTAACACCGAAGTTGGGCGCGATGTTCCCATCGATGACTGCGGTCACCGCGGCAAAGAAGGTGGATTGAGCCTGTGAAGCGACTGCCACGAAATAGGTGGTCCCATTGGTGAGGTTGGGAATCTGGACGGTCGTTACTGCGCCTCCGGTGACAGTGACGAAGGTTGCGGGTAGCGAATTAGCATCGAAGCTGGTGGTGCTGTAATAAACCAGGTAGCCAGTTGCGCCGGAGACCTGTGACCAGGTGACCTGCAGCGCCTGGTTTAAAGGAGCCAGTCCGGTAAGTGTCGGAACCGCCGGTGCCGCCGGAGCAGTCAGAGGCAAGCCGCTCAGGTTCTGCGTCGTGGTTCCCAAGGGTACCAGCGGCAAGGGAGATGCCCCCTCGGTGGCCTGAGTGCCAGTGTAATTCCTGGAGGAGGTGCCATAGTAGACCCGGTACCCAGTCACGCCGCTGCTGCTGGTCGGACTCCAGTTGACGGTCATGGTTGCCGAGTTTGCCGAGGTGGCCAGAGAGGAGGTGACGCCGGTTACCGCGCTCAACTGTGGATCGCTGGCCGGTCCGCCATAGGCTCCCATGTCGGAGGAGCTGTTGAAGGAATTGGTGAACTGGGACTGGGGATTTCCGGAACCGATGGCGGGCGAGCCCGATTTCAGGTGGAAGTCGCCGTTGGCCAGGGACGCGGTCACGAAGAGGGGGTCCGACAAGGTTACCTTCGTGTTGGGGAAGGAATTGGAGTCCAAGGTGACGCCGTTAGTCTGGTTATCAAAATAATCGTTGAAGGTTGGGGATACGGTTTGACTGTCAATCGCTTTAATGTTGTTGGAAAAAATGTTGTTGGTGATGGTTATGGCACTGGTAGCACTAATAGCGGTGGCGTTGCTGAAAAAGGTGTTGTTGGCGATCGTGCCCGATGAGTTCTGTACCAGGATTGCTGTGGTACCGGTGGTGCCTAGTTGGAATACGTTGTTGGTGATTGTGGCAGAGCTGTTCAGCACTGAAATGCCCACGGTGGCGTTCTTAAAGGTGAAATTCCGGATTTCCACCCCGGAAACGCTGCTCAGGTTGGCCACCGTAGTCCCGCTAAGGAAGGTTCCGGCGGTACTGTCGCCGACTATGGACATGTTGGAAATGGGAGTGAAGGGTTCGACGTACGCATTTTTGTCAGCCTTAACATTAATGGTAAAGGTCAAGGTGTTGTCCGAGGCAAACTGGTTTTTAGCGCTGTTGATGGCGTTTTGGATAGTGGAAAAGTGGCTGGAATCAGTCGGATTGTGCTCGACGGTCAAAACGACTACGGCTCCTCTGGCCGCCCCCGGTGCAGCCATGCTGAGAAGAACAAACATTACTGCAAATAACCACGCACCGCATTTGGATTTCATAAGCCCGCCTGTATTTGATAGAATTCATTTCAGAAAATCAGGGTGAAGTATACCACAATGCTCAGAAAGGCGATGCATGACAGAGTGCTGAGCAGTCAGTCCAGCCATCTGCCTTTTGCCATCCTTTAAGGCTATTGATCAGGCTCGCTTCCGTCCAAGGTAAACTGAGATAGGCACCGTGTAAATGACCTTTTCATCCAGTATCCTTGCGCTTATGCCAATGTTGTCCTGCCCGATGTCACCTGTGATCATCTCCCGTACCTTAGGCTCGTCTCCGGGCTTGGGAAAGGACGCCCTCATCTGCGCTTCCAGCTCGATATCGACTCCGTAGGCGCTCTGGCGGCAATCAACCAGCCCGGAGCCTTGAAACAGCGCGGCAAACTCCTCGCACGTCAGTGCGTGGGTATGGGAGGGATCGCGCAGGAGTTCCAGGCGGTCGTACGCGTCGGATTTACCGGCTTCCATGGCGACGTCGGCAACCATGACGCGTCCGCCCGGTCGGCAGACCCTGATCATCTCGCTCAAGGCCCTTTCCGGTGCCAGCAGGTGATGATAACTGTAGCGGGTGATCACCAGCGAAAAAGAATTGTCGGGGTAGGGGAGCGGCGCGGCATCTCCGACCTTCCAGGAAACGTTGTCCTGGCCCAGTTCCCGCTGCTGCTTCTCCGCCTGTTCGATCATTGCCGGAGTGATATCCATTCCGGTCACCTCCTGGGCGTGGCGGGCGAACACGCAGGCAACCAGGCCCGGACCGCAGGCGACGTCGAGCACCTGATCCTCGGGGCCCACCCCGGAGAACTGAATCAGTATCTGCATGGCGTCGAGATGGCCCTGCACCTGGGTGAAAGGAATAGCCTGGCGCGAGAACTGATCGACAATCTCAGCCCGATGCTCCTGTTCTTTTTGACGGTCCATAGGTGAATTCTCCTTGGTGGCTCATCGAGGTGGGCAAGCGGAACGCCCCTCACTGCGCCTGAATTCTGATATCACGGTTTTTTGTTTATATCACTACTATTCTTGAGGGGACAAAAAAAGGCCGCGGTATCTGGACAATCTAGATACCACGGCCTTTATGCTTGCACAGGGTGTTTTGGTGTGTAGCTTCAGGTTCGCTGCAGTGGGGCTGCCTACTCCGCCGCTGCCTTTTTCTTCTTCGATTTCTTCGATTTCCTGGACGCCTTCTTGGGCTCGCTCTTCTTGGATTCGGTCGCCTCCGCCCTGGCCTTCTTTCCGTGCTTCCCTTTCTTGAGGGACCTCTCCTTCTTGGCGGAACCCTTGTGCTTGCGGTAGCTCCTCGGCTCCGGGGTGAGTTCGTCCTTGATGTTACTGAGGAGGACGGTCGCCTCCTCCAACTCCGGGTCGGCCTTCTTGGCCGCTTCCAGCGAAATCTTCGCCTCGGCTATCTGGCCGTTTTTCATCTGGACCCGCCCCATGGCGTTCAGCGCCTTGGCATGGTCGGGCTTGAGCGTCACCGCCTCCTTGTACTGGGTCGTCGCCTGCTCGTAATCCTTCTGGAATTCATAGACCAGGCCGAGCTTGTAGTGGGCGTTGGCGTCGCCCGGGGCGAGCTCGACTCCTTCCTTAAGAAGCGTCGCCAGTGCGTCGTAGTTCTTGTTCTTGACATAGATGGCGGTAAGCGCCGTGCGCGCTTCGGCGTCGTCCTTCTTAAGACGCAGCACTTCCTGGTATTCCTTGCCGGCCTCGTCCATCATGTTGCGCTTTCTCTGCAGGTTGGCGAGCTCACGGTGGGCCTCCAGCGCGTCGGGGTCCAGCTTGACTGCGGCAGCGTACGCCTCGGCCGCGGCCGGCACGTCCTTGGCGTTCTGGTAGGCCCGCGCCAGCTTCAGCTGCACGGCGGCGTCGGCGGGCTTTCTCTTGATCAGCTCGCGGTACTGCTCCAGCGCCTGGGGAAAGCTGCCGCGCAGGGTGTAGATGTCGGCAAGACGTCCGCGTGCCTCTTCGTTTTCGGGAGTGGCGGCGAGCACCTGGCGATACTCCACGACAGCCTCGTCAAGCAGTGCCTTCTTTTCGTAGATGGTGGCGAGGTTGAAGTGGAGCTGCGCGTTGTCCGCCTTGTTGCGCAGCGCCTCGCGGTAGTAATTCATGGCATCGTCGTCGTGGCCGGTGGCAAGGAGGGCGTCGCCCAGCCGCTGCAGCGCAACGGCATCGGTCGGGCTTTCCGCGATGCGCAACCGGTACTCGGCGATGGCATTGTCGAGATCCTTGGAAGCCCGGTAGGCGTCTCCCTGGGCCAGATGGTCAACCTTCGGTGCCGGCACCGGCTCGGGGGCGATGCCGGCGAGCACGCGCTCGTAATCGGCGCTCTTCGCGTCTCCCTTGCGGCTGTACCCGTCGGCGAGCAGGCGGTGGATCTCCTTGTTACCCGGGTCCCCCAGCGCCGCCTGCTTCAGCTCGCCCATCGCCTTGTCGGTCTCCCCGCGGGCGAGCAGCAGGGTGCCGAGGCCGAGACGCGCCTGGGCATTACCCGGTTCCAGGGCGAGCGTCTTGCGGAACTCATCCTCCGCCTTCTGCCGAAGCTCGACGGCAAGATAGGCGGAGGCCAGGTCGGCGTGCAGTGAGGGATCTTCCGGGAAGGCGGCCAACGCCTCGCGGAAGTGGTAAATGGCGAGCTGGGGAAGTTTCTTCTCGGCGTAGAAGCGCGCGAGCCCAGCATCGTAGCGGGGATCCTCGGTCTTAAGCCCGGCGGAGAGTTCTGCGGCCGCTTCCTCGCCCCCGCCTTTTTTCAGGTGTATGAGACCGAGGTTTCCGCTTGCCGGATAAAAATCCTGGTCGATACGGAGGGTCTCCCGGTATTCCGCAATGGCCGCCTCGGGGTTGCCGCTGCGCTCGAACTGCAGCCCCTTCAGGAAGTGTCCGGCGGCTCCCGTCGGGCAGAGTTCCATCACCCGGCTCTCGGTCTCCTTCTTCTTCAGTTCGGTTGCCTTGGCCGGGAGCTCCAGGATGAGCCTCTTGGCTTTCTGGCAGCTGTCCACCGCGGGAAATGGCCAGTTGAATCCTGTCGAAAATAAAGTCACGGCCAGAAGCGATGATAGCGCAGCATATCTTTTCATGTGTAGCCCTTTTTGGTAACTGGTATAGTGTTTCTGAACCCCTGCCGCTAGCGGCAGGGGCCGCCTCCGGAACGGTGCGGCTGCCCGGCCGCAGAGAGCCGGGACGGCGTTGCGGCCGGATTATACACATAGGACCGGCTAAATTCAATTCCAAACCGGAAATTATCTGTCATGACGGCGGCTTGCGTTCGGCCGGCGTGGCAAAACACTCCCTGGCGCCATGTTAGGGCGGATTACCTTGACTTTCATGATAAAGATGGTTAAATCAACCTGACCGGCCTGGTGGCTGCCAGGGAACCGGTCTTTTAAGCTGCGTTCTGGACCGCAAATCGCTTCTCTTCGAGCGCTGCGGACCACCCAGAGGGGTAAAATGGCGGTGATTCCTAAGGAACCGTTGGAGTGGCTGGGGCTTTTTCGCCAGCAAATGGATGAGATCTTTCGCTACCTCTCCACCCTCGAGGGGCGGGAGGGATTCACGGAAAAGGAGAGTTCGCCTCTGGTCGACATTTATGAGACGACCAACTCCTTTGTGGTAGAGGTGGAACTCCCTGGCTGCGAGACCCGGGATATAACCCTGAGCATCTGCTGCTCCACCCTGGTCGTCGAGGCTGTGGCGCGGGACGAAATCGGTCCCGGGGTGAATTACATCTGCCTGGAGCGCTCTACGGGACGCTTCTGCAGGGCGGTGGAAATACCCCCGGCGGCAGATCTGGACGGGGTGCGGGCGCGCTACCGGCGCGGCCTGCTGACGGTGGAATTCCCCTGGTCCAAGACCAGCAAGACGCATATCCGGGAGATTACGATTGAGTAAGGAGAGTACGATGGAAAACAGGCAGGAAACCGAAGAACTTAATATACCGGATGTTCTGCCGCTGCTCCCGGTGCGGGACGTAGTCGTGTACCCATACATGATACTGCCGCTCTTTGTGGGGCGCGAGATATCCATAAATGCCGTCGATTACGCCCTCTCCAAGGACAGGATGATCTTCCTTGCCACCCAGAGGGAAGTCGGCGACGAGGACCCTTCGCCCGAGGCGATCTACGAGGTCGGCACCGTCGCGATGATCATGCGCATGCTGAAGCTCCCCGACGGCCGGGTGAAGATCCTGGTGCAGGGGCTTACCAAGGCGCGGGTGACCGAGTACCTGGCGGAGAAGCCGTTTTACTCGGTCCGGATCGAGCGGATCGTGGAGCCCGCGGCGCTGGAGAACACCCTGGAAGCGGAGGCGCTGATCCGCACCGTGAAGGAGGAGCTCGGCAAGATCGTGGCGCTCGGCAAGGCGGTCTCCCCCGAGGTCATGGTTATCGTCGAGAACATGCAGGAGCCCGGAAGCCTCGCGGACCTGGTGGCGAGCAACATCGGCCTCAAGGTGGAGGAGGCGCAGGGACTCCTGGAGGTCGTCGATCCCCTGGAACGGCTCAAAAGGGTGAACGATTTCCTCAATAAGGAAAGCGAGCTTTTGAACATGCAGGCCCGCATCCAGTCCGCCGCCAAGGAGGAGATGGGGAAGAGCCAGCGCGAATACTACCTGCGCGAGCAGCTGCGCGCCATCCAGCAGGAGCTGGGCGAGACCGACGCCAGAAGCGAGGAGATCGCCGAGCTGAGAAAGAGCGTCGAGAGCGCCAAGATGCCGGCGGCCGTGGAGAAGGAGGCGCTGAAGCAGCTGGGGCGCCTGGAGCAGATGCACCCGGATGCTGCCGAAGCCGGAATGCTGCGCACCTACCTCGACTGGCTGGTGGAAATCCCCTGGGGCAAGTCGACCAAGGACGCCCTGGAGATCAACCGCGCCTCGGAAATCCTCAACGAGGACCATTACTTCCTGGAGAAGATCAAGGAGCGTATCCTTGAGTTTCTGGCGGTAAGGAAACTGAAGAAGAAGATGAAGGGACCCATCCTCTGCTTCGTCGGCCCTCCGGGGGTCGGAAAAACCAGCCTGGGCAAATCCATCGCGCGCGCCATGGGACGCAAGTTCGTCCGCATCTCGCTGGGCGGGGTGCGCGATGAGGCGGAGATCCGCGGGCATCGCCGTACCTACGTGGGCGCGCTGCCGGGCCGCATCATCCAGGGGTTGAAGCAGGCGGGGACCAACAACCCGGTCTTCATGCTGGACGAGCTCGACAAGCTGGGCTCCGATTTCCGTGGCGACCCCTCCTCGGCGCTTCTCGAGGTGCTCGACCCGGAGCAGAACAACAGCTTTTCGGACCACTACATAAACCTTCCCTTTTCTCTGGCGAACGTCATGTTCATCGCGACCGCGAACCAGATGGATACCATACCGGGTCCGCTTCGGGACCGCATGGAAGTCATCAGCCTCGCGGGCTACACCGAGGAGGAGAAGCTCCAGATCGCCAAGCGCTACCTGGTGCCGCGTCAGATTAAGGAAAACGGCATCACCGAGGAGATCATCAACTTCTCCGACGAGGCGCTGCGCACCCTGATCTCCAAGTACACCCGCGAGGCGGGCCTGAGAAACCTGGAGCGCGAGGTCGGAAGCGTCTGCCGCAAGGTGGCGCGCAAGGTCGCCGAAGGTTCTACTAAGACTTTCAGCATCACGGCCGGCACCGTCGCCAAGTACCTGGGACCTCCGAAGATCCTGCGTGAGGAGGAGATGGAGCGCAACGAAGTCGGCGTGGTCACCGGCCTCGCCTGGACCCCGGTCGGCGGCGAAGTTCTCTTCGTCGAGGCGAGCGTCATGAAAGGTAAGGGTGGCCTCACCCTGACCGGCCAGCTCGGGGACGTGATGAAGGAGTCGGTGCAGGCGGCTCTCTCCTACATCCGCGCCAGGGCGACCGATCTGCACCTGGCCGAGGACTTTTATGCCACCATGGATATCCATGTCCATGTGCCGGCGGGCGCCATTCCGAAGGACGGCCCCTCCGCGGGTGTCACCATGGCGACCGCGCTGGTCTCGGCGCTGACCAAGATTCCGGTCAGAAAGGACGTCGCCATGACCGGAGAGATCACCCTGCGCGGCAAGGTGCTTCCGATTGGCGGGCTCAAGGAGAAGATCCTGGCCGCGGCGCGCCTCGGCGTTAACACCGTCGTCATCCCGGTGCAGAACTTCAAGGACCTGGAGGACGTCCCGAAGACCATCCTCAAGAAGTTGAAGATCGTCACCGCCTCCACCATCGACGAGGTACTCGCGGTGGCGCTGGAGCACTACCCGCCCGCGGAGCCCAAGGCGAATCCGCCCAAGAGCGAGCCGGCCAAGAGCGAGCCGGCCAAGCCAAAGGTCGGGAGAAAAATCGTGGTCGCTCCCGGCAAGGGAGTAACGGCGGGTAAGGCATGAAGTTAAAAGAGCTGGGCGAGTTCGGTCTCATCGACCGGATCGCCCGGCAAGTCCACAATTCACCGGCGGTCGTCCTCGGAATCGGGGACGACGCTGCCGCGCTGCTTCCCACCCCCGGAACACTCACCCTGATCACCTCCGACATGCTTCTCGAAGGGGTACACTTCGACCTGAGTTTTTGCGACCCGCAAAGCCTGGGCCGCAAGTCGCTCTCGGTTAATCTTTCCGACCTGGCGGCCATGGGCGCCAGACCGCGCCAGTTCCTGCTGAGTATCGCCCTTCCCAAAACGCTATCTCTTGAATTCGTGGACGGTTTCCTGGCCGGCATTATGGAACAGGCCGAGCGCTTCGGCGTGACCCTGGTCGGCGGCGACACCTGCGCCTCGCTGGGGGGACTCGCCATCTCCATCACGGCGCTCGGGGAGCAGATTCCGGAGCGGGTGGCAAAGAGAAGCGGAGCTGCGCCCGGGGATCTGGTCTGCCTCACCGGAACGGTGGGGGATGCGGCGGCGGGGCTTAATGAATTACGCAGGGGAGTGCGCCAGGGATTTCTGGTCGCGCGCCAGCTTGACCCGCAGCCGCGTGTCGCGGCAGGGGTGGCGCTTGCCGAGGCCGGCCTGGTGAGCGCCATGATCGACGTGAGCGACGGGGTGCTGGGTGACCTGACCCATATCTGCGAACTTTCGGGGGTGGGTGCCCGGCTGGACCTTTCGGCGCTGCCGCTCTCGGACGAGTACCGTGAGGCCTGCAGTGCGGACCCTTACGCACTGGCGCTGTCCGGCGGCGAGGATTATGAGCTGCTTTTCTGCATAGGAAAGGAAAAGGGCCCTGAAGTGGAGGCGCTTTTGAAAACTCTCAGCTTGAGGTTCTCGGTAATTGGCCAGATTGTTGAGGGGGAAACGGTGCAGCTGGTCGCGCCGGGGGGCGGCGCCTACCAGTCGGAGCAGCGCGGCTTCGATCATTTCGGGTAAAACCCCATCCCCACCCCGGTCCTAAATGCTGTTTATGTTAAGAGACATCGGCAAGGATACCCGCAAGGGGTATCCCTGCAGGTAAGCGTTTTGCAGGGGCACCCCTTGCGGGTGCCCGCTTCCGGGCAAGAACCTGTCAGGGAGGATGGGGATGATTTATTGAGCCTGGCCATCCGTGCAGATCCTGACTGCCACCTTGCGCTCCCGGGGACCGTCGAATTCACAGAAGTAGAGAGCCTGCCAGGTCCCGAGCAACAATTTCCCCCGATCCACCAGCAGGCGCTGCGAGGTCCCGACCAGGCTCGCCTTGACGTGGGCCGCGGCATTCCCCTCAGCATGGGTAAAGTAGTGGGCGTTCGGCACCAGCCGGTTCAGGCACTCGGCGATGTCCCGCTTCACCGCCGGGTCGGCTCCCTCGTTCACGGTGATCCCGGCAGTCGTGTGCATGACGAAGATGTCGCAGCAGCCGTTGGTCACCCGCGCTGCACTCAAAAGCTCCTCGACCCGGTTCGTGATGTCTATCAGCTCCGTTTTCTCCCTGCTTCTCAGCGTCAGATAGCTGATCATAACCCCTCCAAATCGTGATTTGTTGAGTCCAGGTTGCCGGTTCCCGACTTTTTGGTGCCGCTACCTCTCCCCCTCACTTCCCCTTGGTCAGACTCATGCGGATCTTCCCCAGATACTTGTTCAGCGGATTGGTCCGGGACAGGAAAGGGATCAGCGGCGACTTCCGGTCCCCCAGCACCTGCAGCCACCTGACGATGGTGGGGTTCTTGCCGACCCGAAGTCCCAGCCGAAAAATCCTGATGGCCTCCTTCTTCCGGTTGGCCACCAGGTACACGGTCCCCAGGCGCAGGAAGTGTTCTGAATTCTTGGGCTCTTTCCTCACTGCCTCCTGGCAGAGGGCGATGCTTGGCTCGATCTCCCGGGTGTGCGCGGCTAAGGCCAGTGCATACTGCGAAAGGTGACCCGGCGTGCGATCCTTGGCGAGGGCGGCATGCAGGTAGCGATGCGCCACGGCATAGTTCTTGGCTTCGAGTGCTTCCGTACCGAGCTTGAAGAGTTCCGCTGCACCCAGTTCGGCAAGGGGTTCCTCTTGGCTTGATTTCGTCATCTGCTGTACCTCATGGTGACTTTCCGCTCTCGGCGGCGGTTTATGTATTACTGTTGCTTTGGGTACCAGTTGGGCCCTTGGCAGGGAAGACGGGCGGGCACGAGGTTCGCCCCTACCTGCTAGATTGCGCTTCGACTCCGCTCAGCGAACGCCTGCTCCCCGAGCGGAGTCGAAGGCCGACTTAGTCCGAAGCAACACAGAAGCCATCCGACGGCGTAAGCTGGGCTGGATACCAGCTATGATGCAGGTAGGGGTGAACCTTGTGTTCGCCCATCCTCAGCCCACCCTTATTTTCACCCAAAAAGTATACCAAGAGAGCGGCTCCGTGTCCCTCAGCGCAACGCCCGCGTCGGGACCGGGCCGTGAGGTCGCGGCAAACCGCCAACGGTTCTGCTCCAGAAATTTATACTCCAGTATTAAATTGGAATAAAGTTAATTCCATCACGGCCTGAACCCGCGGTACTGGCGGCTTTAGGGCTCGAAGTGCCGGGGTTGAAAAAAAAAGCTATCTGTGGTCTAATCGCACGCTGTGGAAGAGTGCGCTTACATAGGGTTGGGAAGCAACCTGGGAGACCGTGAGTTGAGGCTGCTGATGGCGGTCGCGGAACTTGGCAAGTTGCCCGGGACGCGGGTAACCGCCCTGTCGCGCTTCTACGAGACGGAGCCGGTGGGTGGCGTGGCGCAGGATAATTTCTACAACGCCGCGGCGCGGATCAGCACTTCCTTGCCACCGTTGGAACTGCTCTCCGAGCTGAAGCGGGTGGAAGTCGAGGTGTTCAAACGCAAGCCCTCCGGACATTGGGGGCCGCGCAGCATGGACCTGGATATCCTCCTTTACGGTGACCTCGTGCTGGAAAATGACGCTCTCATTATTCCGCACCCAAGACTTCATGAGCGGCGTTTCGTGCTGCAGCCGCTTGCCGACCTGGCACCTTCCCTGGTGCATCCCTTCCTCGGGAGGAGTATCGCCGAGCTTTTGGCATCACTTGCGACCACCGAGAAGGTGGTCATGGTTTAAGGGGGGCGCGTGGGATTTCTTGTCTGGATTATAGTCGGATACCTGGTGTACCGGATGGTTCGGGGCAAGGCGGCACCCGAGATAGAAAAAGAGTCGTCCGCGACGGAGACCTTCCAGGATCCGGTATGCGGCGTTTACGTGTCGGAGGCAGACGCGGTGGTGGGAAACCTGGAGGGGAAGCGCCTCCACTTCTGCTCCCTTAATTGTTTAAAAGAATTTGAGAAGGGCCTGCAGCATAGGTAACAACACCCAAAAGCGGAGGAATAATGAAGTTTTTTATCGACACAGCGGACGTGAAGGAAATTCGCGAGGCAAATGAACTAGGTCTTGTGGACGGCGTTACAACCAACCCGTCCCTGATCGCCAAGAGTGGCCGGCGCTTCGAGGAAGTAATCAAGGAAATCACCGGGATCGTCGACGGGCCGATCTCGGCTGAGGTCATTTCCCTGGAGCACGACGGCATGATCGCGGAAGCGTCCGAACTGGTCAAGATCCACCCGAACATCGTCATCAAGCTGCCGATGACCCCGGAAGGATTGAAGGCTACCAAGACCCTTTCCGCCCGTGGCATCAAGACCAACGTAACGCTGATCTTCACGCCGATGCAGGCGCTGCTCGCCGCCAAGGCGGGGGCCACCTACGTATCGCCCTTCGTGGGGCGCCTGGACGATATTTCCCAGGACGGCATGAGGATTATCGAAGAAATCAGGACCATCTTCGACAACTACGGCTACGACGCGCAGATCATCGTCGCGAGCATCAGGAACCCGATCCATGTGCTGAACTCGGCTCTCCTGGGCGCCGACGTCTGCACCATCCCCTACTCGGTCATGCTGCAGCTTGCCAAACACCCGCTGACCGACGCGGGAATCAAGAAGTTCCTGGAAGACTGGGAAAAAGTTCCCAAGTAGTTCAGGCGGAAGGTTGGCAGAAAAAAAGTCCCCCTTTGCGAGAAGGGGGACTTTAATTATTACCACCAATTCAGCTTAACCAGTTACTCCTGGCTCGCCCCGTTCCTGCGCTGCAGCTTCACATAAATCAGCACGATGACCGAGCTCACCAGAAGCACGATCCCCACCGCGTGGTGCGAGTACTTCATGATGAGATCCTGATTGCTCCCGATGAAGTATCCGAGGCAGGTGAGCACCGTCACCCAGATCCCGGCGCCCAGCAGCGTATAGAGCGAGAACTTCAGGTGGTTCATGCCGGCAAGCCCCGCGGGCAGCGAGATCAGGTGCCGGATCACCGGCAACAGCCGCCCGATGAAGGTCGAAATCTCGCCGTGCTTGAGGAAAAAGGTTTCCACCTTGGCGAACTTCTCCTCGGTGATGAAAACGTACTTGCCGTACTTGAGAATGAGCGGGCGCCCCAGGAAGTGGGCGGCAAAGTAGTTCGCGTAGGCGCCGATCAGGCTTCCCGCCGTGCCGCAAAGGATTGCTGCCACCATATTCATCTGCCCCTGCTGGGCCAGGTATCCCGCGGGCGGCATGACCAGCTCACTGGGAATCGGGATGACCGAACTCTCCAACGCCATCAGGAGAAAGATCCCCGGATATCCCATCGACCCTATGGTCTGTACCAGCCAATCAATTACTGCATGCATGCGAAACTCCCTTTTTAACTTTGCTAACGACGGGCCATTTTATACAGGTCGGTGCAAAAAAACGACTAAATAATCCCGGGGGCTCCATGAAAAAACAGATCTACGTCATCGGCCACAGAAACCCCGATACCGACTCTGTCGCGTCGGCTATCGCGTATGCGGAACTGAAACGCACCCTCGGTGTGGAAGGGGTGACCGCCGCCATGGCGGGTGCACTCAACCCGCAGACCACTTGGCTCCTTGCGCGCCTCGGGGTCGCGGCACCGCTTTATCTCGCCGACGTGCACCCCAAGGTGCGCGACGTGGTGGGAAGGACGCCGGTGTCGATTGCCGCGGACGCTCCGCTTTTGAACGCGCTGCAAATCTTTCACCATAACAGCATCCGGATGCTGCCGGTGCTCGACGCGACCGGGAGCCCGGTCGGGGTGATCCCGCTTTTGAAAATCGCCGAGCGCTCACTTAGGACCGGGATGGATTCGTTGCGGCAGGTGACCGCATCTCTGGCATCTCTCGCCGCCTGTCTGGAAGGGGAGTTCCTGGTCGGCGCGCCGGACCCGGAAGTCGAGAAACTGCACCTCTTCGTGGGCGCCATGGGGGAAGGGTCCTTCGCCGCGCGGATTGCCGGTTTCGATCCTGCGAGCCTTTTGGTGGTGACCGGGGATCGTCGCAACATCCAGCTCTGCGCCATCGAGCGCGGGGTCCGTTTGCTGGTCGTTACCGGCGGGCTCCCGGTGGATTCTGACCTAGTTCTTCTCGCCCGGGAAAGGGGCGTGGCGCTGCTGACGACTTCGGTGGATACCGTCGCGGCAGTCTCGCTGGCACGCCTCTCCACGCCGGCGGGACTATTGGCCGAGCCGACCTTCGAAAGCGTCGCGGTGGGCGAGTCGCTCGGCCGCCTCAGGGAAAAGCTGCTGCACTCCGGGGAAACCGCCGTGCTGGTGCTCGAGGACGACGGTACGCTGGCCGGGGTGGCGACCAAGTCCTCGCTCTTCGCGCCGCTTCCCTATGCGCTCATCCTCGTGGACCACAACGAGCTTTCCCAGTCGGTCCCGGGTGCGGAGGACGTTGAGATACTCGAAGTCATCGACCACCACAAACTCGGCAATTCGCACAGCTCGAACCCGATCCCGTTCATAACCGCTCCGGTAGGGAGCACCTGCACCATCGTCGCCTCGCTCTACCACGAGCACGGGATCGTCCCGAGCGTGTCGGCCGCCTCGCTGCTCCTGGCCGGCATCCTTTCCGATACCGTCATCCTCAAGTCGCCGACCACCACCGAGCGCGACAAGGCGGCGGTGCGCCGGCTCTCGGAATGCTCCGGCCTCGACTGGGAGGCTTTCGGAGCCGAGATCTTCGCCGCTTCCGGTGCACTTTCCGGGTACGGCTCCCCCGAGCGGGTGGTCGGTTCCGACTTCAAGCTGTTCAGTCAGGGCGATTCCCGCTTTGGCGTGGGCCAGGTCGAGGTATTCGGCTTTGGCGAGTTCAACGCCATGAAGGGTGAATTGCGCAAGGCGCTCGCGGCACTGCGCGAAAAAGAGGAGCTCGACTTTGCCGGCCTCATGGTGACCGACATCTCCACCGAGAGCACCATGTTTCTCATGGAAGGCGGGCACGCCTTTATCCGCTTCATGGGCTACCCGCAGCCCGAGCCGCACGTCTTCGAGATGAAAGGGGTCATGTCCCGCAAGAAGCAGCTGGTACCGCACCTGATCAAGGTGTTGGGAGGACGTTGATGGGCGCTTCTTTTCTGGAACGGGTGCGCGAAGAGGTGCTGGTCGGTGACGGCGCCATCGGCACCATGCTCTACGCCAAGGGAGTGTCGCTGGAGGCGAACTTCGAACACCTGAACCTGGTCCGCCCCGAGCTGGTGCTGGAGCTGCACGGGGAATACCTGGAGGCCGGCGCCCAGGTCATCGAGACCAATACCTTCGGCGCCAACCTGGTGAAGCTTGCCGCCATCGGCCTGGGCGGGAAGGTCGCCGAGATCAATCGGCAGGGGGCGCTCCTCGCGCGGCAGGCCGCGGCCGGTCGCGGGGTCTTTGTCGCCGGGTCCGTCGGTCCCCTGGGGCGCGGCAAGGCCGATCTCACCCCCGAACAGGCCAAGGAGTGCTTCCGTGCCCAGACCTTGGCCCTTGCCGAGGGAGGGGTGGATCTTCTGCTGCTGGAGACCTTCAGCGAGCTGGAGGAGTTGGAGTGGGCGGTGCGCGTCGCCAAGGAAACCGGACTGCCGGTGGTCGCGAGCCTCGCCTTCGGGGAGGGTTCCAGGCTCTCCGGCGGTTTCGGGGCGGAGGACGCGGCGCTCCGTCTGGTTGCTGCCGGCGCCGATCTGGTGGGCGCTAACTGCGGCGCGGGCCCCTTAGAACTGCTGGCTACCTTGAAGAGGATCGCCGCCGTCACGGAGTTGCCGCTGGCAGCCTATCCCAATAGCGGATTTCCCGAGTACGTCGATGGCCGCTACATTTACCGGACCACCCCCGATTACTTCGCCGGCATGGCGCTGGAGATGGTCGCGGCGGGGGCCGCGCTGGTCGGCGGCTGCTGCGGCACCACCCCCGAGCAGGTGCGCGAGGTTGCCCGGCTGCTGCGCGGACTGCGCCCCGCCCCGCGCCGCTCAGTTCGCACCACAGAGGTCACACCCAGCGGCGCAGCACTGACCAGCGGCGGAGCCGGGTTTCTTGCCGGTTGGGGGGGGAGAAAGGTCATCACCGTCGAGCTCGATCCGCCCAAGGGGCTTGACTGCAGCAAGGTTCTAGCCGGTAGTCGCGCCCTGAAGGACGCCGGCGCCGACGCCATCAATCTTGCCGAAAATCCCCTGGCCCGGGTCCGGATGGGGAATCTCGCGCTCGCCTCGCTGGTCCGGCGCGAAGTCGGCATCGAAGTCATCGCGCACGTCACCTGCCGGGACCGTAACCTCATCGGCATGCAGTCCGAGTTGATGGGGGCGAGCCTGCTCGGAATCACCTCCATCCTTGCCGTCACCGGCGACCCCGCGAGCCTCGGCGACGAGGCCGGGGCCTCCTCGGTTTTCGACCTGAACTCCTTCACCCTGATCAAGCTTTTGAGCGAGCTGAACCGCGGCGTGAACGCGCTGGGGAGCCCGATCGGCGCTGGGACCGGTTTCACCATCGGTGCCGCCTTCAACCCCAACAGTCTGAAGATGGAGGTTCAGGTGGCGCGGCTGGAAAAGAAGGTGGCAAACGGGGCTACCTTTGCCCAGACCCAGCCGATCTACGACCTGGACCGGTTCGAGCGGATGCTGGAATTGACCGCACATCTGAACATCCCGATCCTGCCGGGGGTGCTTCCGCTGGTAAGCGGCCGAAACGCCGAATTCCTGCACAACGAGGTGCCGGGGATCGTCATTCCCGAGGAGATGCGGCGGCGCATGGCTGGAAGGGGAGGGGACGACGGCGTTCGGGAGGGGCTCGCCATCGCGCGCGAGTTCATCGAGGCGGCCTATGACCGGGTGGGCGGGTTCTACCTGATACCGCCCTTTGGAAAGTACGAGATCGCGCTCGAGCTGGTCAAGTTTATTAAAGGCAAAAGCGTTGAGGAGTTAAGTCGTTGAGTTGTTGAGCTCATCGTGCTTACCAAAACTCCCCCTCGCCCTCTGGGAGAGGGTCGGGGTGAGGGAGTCGAAGACTGTTTCCTACTGCTCCAACCGGGGGTGAGGCCGCGCTTCGTGGCAAATCCCTCACCCCTGCCCCTCTCCCGGGGGGCGAGGGGAACTGCCAAAGCGCCCTTTTCCCCGGGGAGGCTGAACAGCGTTTTTTTAATGGTGCAAGTGCGCCTAAACCTGATCTCAAATCTTCCAAAAGTTGACCTGCATCAATTTCAAAAGCATCGAAGGAGCAGATGATGAAGAAAGATATCCTGGAGAAAGGGGCGATACTCCAGCGCGACCGCGAGAGCTACGCCATCGCACCTCATATCCCGGGCGGTTTCACCGATACCGCGACGCTGAGAAAAATCTGCGACGTCGCCGATAAATACGGCGCTGAACTGAAGATCACTTCCGCCCAGCGCATCGCCCTCATGGGGGTAAAAGAGGAAGACCTGGACGCGATCTGGGCCGAACTCGCCCAGGACCAGGGTGCTCCTATCGGCCTTTGCGTGCGCAGCGTGAAGATCTGCCCCGGCACGACCCACTGCAAGAGGGCGGTGCAGGACTCGGCTTCCCTTGGTCTCAAGATCGACAGGATCTACCACGCCATGGAGCTTCCGAACAAGATGAAGATGGGGATCTCGGGCTGCCTGCTTTCCTGCTCCGAATCCGCCGTGAAGGACATCGGTGTGCTCGGTACCAACAAGGGGTGGCGCATCCTGGTCGGTGGCAACGCCGGACCCCGCCCGCGCCTGGGCGAGCTGCTGGTCGATGATGTCCCGGACGAGGCCGCGGTGCTGGAGATCATCGCCAGGGTCATCGATTTTTACAAGAACTCCACGCAGCCGGGGCGCATCGGCAAGCTGGTGGAAGAAATCGGCATCGAAGCCTTCCGGACCGCGATTTTCGGGGACGCCGGTCTCGAGTATGCCGAGGGCGCGCAGTGAGGCTGCGGGTTGCAGCAAGGCCGGCTCAGTGCCGCGAAGGAGGTGCCCGTGGCGCTTATTGAGGATACTCTATTTACCCGGATCAAGAATCGGGTCGGCAAGGCCATTTCCGAGTACGACCTGATCTCCGAGGGCGATCGGATCGCGGTCGCGGTCTCAGGAGGCAAAGATTCCTACGCCATGCTCCATATGCTGGAAACGCTGCGCAAGCGCGCTCCGGTCCGCTTCGAGCTGGTGGCTATCAATATCGACTCCGGCTATCGCGGCTATCGCGCGGACATCATCGAGGAGCACCTGCAGGAGCACGGCTTCACCTATCACATGGAGAAGACCACCCATTACGACATCATCTCGGAGAAGCGGCGGGTCAACTCCTCCTACTGCTCCATCTGCGCCAGGCTCAAGCGGGGAACGCTCTACACCCTGGCCCAGCAGTACGGCTGCAACAAGCTGGCCCTGGGACACCACATGGACGACTTCATCGAGACCCTGCTGCTGAACCAGTTCTTCGTCGGTTCGCTCAAGTCGATGGCGCCCAGCATGCTGGCGGACAACGGGGTCACCACGGTCATCAGGCCGCTCGTTTATGTCCCGGAAAAGGATATTATCCCGTTTTCCCGCAACAACCGTTTCCCGGTGGTCTGCTGCTGCTGTCCGGTGTGCGGTACCGCCGACTTGCAGCGCAAGAGGATGAAGGAGCTGTTGACTACCCTGGAGCGCGATAACCCCCTGGTGAAGAAGAGTCTCCTGAAGGCGCTCTCCAACGTCCACCCGCGCCATCTACTGGACAAAGGGCTCACCAGAAAGCCTTCCTGACGCAGATCCGCAAGGAGATCCTGCAGCGCAAGATATCCGTAGTAGACGACGATTCCCAGAGCGCATACGACCATTGGTTCCATGTGAGCTACCTCCCCATCGTTTGATGATGTCACAATAACATGGGGGTGTGACAGATTATGTCGCAACGAACCAGCGGCGATATCTGCAAAAGCGAATAGTTCCCACGCTCCCGCGGCATCCGACCATTGCATCGTTCCCACGCTCCCGCGTGGGAATGCATCCGGTGACGCTCCCGCGTCACCTCCTGCGGGACGCAGGAGCGTCCCTTGAGTGCGTTCCCACGCAGGAGCGTGGGAACTATACAGCCGGAAACCGCGTCGCTTAAGTCCCCTCTCCCGGAGGGGGAGGGTTAGGGAGGGGGAAAACTCCTTCCCTTCTGCAAAGAAGCCCAAATGATGCGGTATCCGGAGTATACAATTCCACCCGGAAACGCGGGAATGCTATAACAAACAGCAGCAGCTCAAACGTGGCAGCTCATAAAAAGGACCGGACGAAATGGCTGAAAAAAACGTGCAAAGGATCAGAATAGCAGTCCAGTGGAGCTTTCTTCTCTTCTCTCTGTTTCTCGGGGTGACCTTCTACCGCTTCGTGCTTTATTTCCGCTCCGGCGGCGCCACGGCGTTCGTCGCACGCCCGGACGGGGTGGAAGCGTTTCTGCCGATCTCGGCCCTGCTGAGCCTGAAGGGGTGGATCGCCTCGGGGAGCATCAACACGATACATCCCGCAGCCCTGATCGTCTTTCTCGCCGCAATCCTCGTTTCCCTCCTTTTAAAGCGCGCCTTCTGTTCCTGGATCTGCCCGGTCTCCACCATTACCGAGCTCTTCTGGAAGTCGGGGTTCCGGGTGCTCGGGCGCAACTTCCAGGTGCCGCTCTGGCTCGACTGGTTGATGAGGCCGGTAAAATACCTGCTGCTCATTTTCTTCATCTTCTCCATCGTGGTAATGATGAATGCGGAAAGCGTGAACTCCTTCATAAATTCCGATTACAACAAGACGGCGGACGTGAAGCTGCTGGATTTCTTCCTGCACATGTCAGGCACGCCGCTCGTTGTCGTAGCGACGCTGGTGCTGCTCTCCTTTTTCGTGAGGAACCCGTTCTGTCGTTTCCTTTGTCCTTACGGCGCCCTGCTTGGGCTGCTGTCGCGCTTTTCACCGGCCAAGGTGGAGCGGCGCGCCAGTGCCTGCATCTCCTGCGGCGGCTGCAACAAGGCCTGCCCCTCCCATATCGATGTCATGCATAAGGAAAGGGTCTGTTCCGAGGAGTGCATCGGCTGCCTGCGCTGCGTCAGCAGTTGTCCGAAACCCGAGGCGCTGCAGGTGCGCCTTAAGGGGGGCAAGGTGGTGAGCGGTCTGGTCTTCGGGGTTCTGGTGGTGGTCATCTTCGTCGGCGGGAGCCTGGTCGGTCGCCTGACCGGACACTGGCACACCTCGCTGGACCGGGCTGAATACCAGAGGCTGATTGTGAAGTAGCTTTTGCGGGGCGGGAAGGGCAATTGAACAATTATGGAGGGGCTTGCCTGGGTGGCGGCCCCTTTTCTCTTGGTGCACCCGGTCAGTATTGACCTAACTCGTGCCCCAGTTCAGCGGCTTTGTACGGTTTGGCGACGGCCCCGGAAAAGCCGTAGCTCTTATGCTGGGCCATGACCGGATCGAAGGAGTAACCGCTGGAAACGATCAGTTTCGCCTCGGGGTCAAAGGCCAGGATCTGCTGGGCCGCCTCGACTCCGCCCATCCCACCCGGGACGGTGAGGTCGAGTATGACTGCCAGGAACGGGGCCCCTGCCTTGTGACAGGCCTGGTAGCGAGCCACGGCGTCTTTGCCGTCCGCGCAGACTTCCGCCTGATAGCCAAGAAAGGCAAGTACCTCGATGGAAAGCTCCCTGACCGTCTCATCGTCGTCCATTATCAGCACCGCACCGCTCCCGCGCCTGACCGTGCCCGACTGCCGCACCGGAACGCCCTCTGACAGCGGCGCCGTTTTGGTCGAGGGGAGGCAGACGGTGAAGGTGGTGCCTTTTCCCGGCTCTGAGGCGACGGAAACGTGGCCGCCGTGCCGGTAGATGATGGAGTGCACCGATGCCAACCCGAGGCCGGTGTTGCTGCTCTTCGTGGTGAAGTAGGGATCGAATATTTTGGGCAGGTCTGCTTCGGCGATGCCGTGGCCCCGATCGGTGATGGACAGGGTGACATACGCCACGCTGGCGCTGTGGGCGGGGGAGCCGCATGACTGCGTGCTGCTGGCGGCACGGATGGCTATGTCACCCCCCTCGGGCATTGCCTGCATCGCGTTTATCAGGATATTGCTGAGAGCCTGGACCAGTTGTCCCTCATCCGCTTTGATTGACGGCAGGTCAGGCGGGATTTCGAGCAGGCAGCGGACGTTGGAACCGTTGAGCGCCAGTGCCGCGACTTCGCCCAGCAGTTTGCCGAGCGAGACCGCCTTTTTGATCGGCGCGCCGCCGCGGGCGAAGGTCAGCAGCTGTTTCGCCATGCCAGCGGCGCGTAGCGAGGACTTCTCCGCGGCTCCCAGGTATGTCTGGGCAGGGTGCGAGGTGTCGAGCACCGAGCGCGTCAGGGAGATAAACCCCAGAACTCCGGTCAGGGCGTTGTTGAAGTTGTGGGCAATGCCGCCGGCCAGTACCCCGAGGGATTCCAGTTTCTGAACTTTGATGGATTGTTCCTGTGCCAGCTCCCGGTCGGTAATGTCGATGACGACGACGATGGTCTGGTCCCCTTGCGCCTGGTTGGATATGAGGACGTGTCGGGTGCTTCCTCCCTGGCAGGTTACCCGCGCATCGTAGGGCTTGGTGTCGGAGAAGCCGGCGCTGCCGATCTGAGCCATCGCGTTTTGCTGCGCTTTGATGATCTCCCGGCAGTACCCCGGCTCGGGGAAGGCGAGGGTGAACCAGGATTCCAGGGTCGTGATCCGCTCCCTGCCGCAGCCGAACCATTCCACCAGGAATTCGTTGACGTAGGTGACCGTGCCGTCCTGGTCGGCCAGCAGCACGCCGACAGGCATGATATCCATCAGGGTCCTGAGGGTCTGCGCACTGGTGCGGGCGACCTGTTCCGCCTGGACACGCTCTTTGTTTTCCTGCTCCAGTGAACGGTTGACCCTGGCCAGATCCACTCCCGCCCGTATTTCCATCTCTATTGACGCTACCAGCTCCTGGGTGAGCCGCAGGTTTTCCTCCTGACGCTCTTGCAGCGTGAGCGCGAGTCCGTTGATGGCCAGAGCGACCATTCCCGGCTCGTCGGCGGAGACCACGTTGATCCGGGTGGTAAAATCACCCCCCTGCATGGCGCGCACCCCGCGGACCAGTTCGTCAAAGGAGCAGGTCAGGCGCCGGAGCACCAGAAAACTCAAGCCGGTGACCGCCAGCCAGAAGGCCAGGGCGAGCAGGCAGGAAAAATACACATCATGGTAAATGGCCCGTTTCAGGTCGTCGGTGCCGCGCACCACCTGTACGGAACCGATGAGGGTGGCGGATCCCGCGGCACCGTCGCTCAGGAGGTTTTCCAGGGAGGTCCCGGCCGGGAGACTCAGTACGCTGGCCGTCTCGCTGAGGACTTCGTTCGGGTGGGAAGCTGCCGGGGCTTGATACCTGGCCAGCACTCTCCCCTCCAGCGCAGAGACAATGACCGAACTGATGCCCGGGGAGCGGCCGGTCCTCTCAGCCAGCTGGTTCAGCAACTGGATATTTTCGGCATAGAGTGGCAGCCTGATGGCGTCGGCCAACTGCTGGGCGAGCAGATTGACTTCCTGGGCGGCATGGCGGCGGGATTCGCTTATTTTATCGAAGGCATGCAGGGCAATGAAGACGCAGGTGATGAAGAAGGTCAGCGCGGTGAAGATCAGGAATATCTTGAACCGGAAGCTGGCACGGATGGTTCTCAGTCGTTCGACTAACAAACTATCCCCTCCCTCGTGCTATTTTTTTGACAACGACGAAATCAGTCCGGCTGGATAGTTCAGGCGCTTCGCTATCGCGTCATTGACCTTGATGGACACCTTGCGGGGAGATGCGACCTCGAGTCGCGCGGGGGACGCCCCCTGAAGCACCTGCAATGCCAGTTCCCCGGCTTGCCTTCCCTGATCGGCGCGGTCCAGTTCCAGGGCAAGCAGCGCCCCTAGCTTGAGGTGGGCCGCCGAGAACGAGACGAGGGGGATCGATTCCCTCTGGGAAAAGAGGAAATAGGCCTCCAGCGTTTCCATGGTGACAGCCGTGGTGTCGGGGAGCAGCCAGAGGGAATCCACCGCCCCCTTCAGTGAGTCGAGTTGGCCGATGGTCTGGCGTGGGTTACTCACCTCGCGAACCACCAGCTCCAGCCCCAGCTGCCTGGCGGCCACCCGGGCAAGCTTCAGGTACCAGCCGGTTTTGGCGGGATCGTGGACGATGCCGATCCGCCTGGCCGTGATCTTTTGGAGGAGGGCAAGGTACTGCCCCGGGGCGGCAGAGAGGTCGACCCCGGTCAGATTTTCGGCGGAGGACGGCGCATGGGGAAGGCCGAGCGCCATGAGGGCAATGGTCGGGGGCCTGCGCAGCTTGCGCAGCGCGGAGAGCGCGCCGTCGCCGACCGCCAGCACCAGACGCGGCTGCTCCTCGCGGATCACGCGCGCCAGCTCGGCATCGACGTAATCCGAGAGCACGATCGTTCTGGACTCTGCCGGGCAGACGCTCCGGAAACCTTTCAGCGCGTCATCGTACATCGGGCTGCGCACGCTCTGCACCACGAGCACTTCGCTTGCCGCCGCAGGCCCTGCCGTAAGGAGGAGAGCCAGTATGAGGAAGAATAGCCTTCTCAAAACTTGAACCTCGCTCCGCCTTCGTACCAGCGGCTGGCATTGTTGTAGAGGATGGTGTTGGTCGTCTGCACGCCGTCGAAAAGGTTGTGAGCCGAAAAGAACAGCTCGGGGGAGAGCGCGTTTTTCGGGTTCAACTGCCAGTTCAGGTGCAGGTCCCAGATGCCGGAGGAACTGGTCGGGTAGTCGGGCGCGGCATTCCATACCACGTAGTTGCCGGTCAGTGCGCCGCGCAAGCCGAGGTCCAACTGGTCGTAATTGAGGGCCAGCTTGACGAGATGGGGGGGGACCGTCTGGTTGCTGTTGGTCTGCAGCCGTTGCCCGCTGTCACTATCCTTGGCGTAGAGAAAGGTGTAGCCGCCGGAGAGCGCCAAGCCGAAAAAGGGCGTGCTGCGGGCTTCGATCTCGACCCCCTGGCGGGTTTGGTTGGTCGCCTTCCCGTCTCCGTTGGACTGGTTGTTGCGCAGCGCGTTGAAGAAATAGGTCCCCTTCAGCCAGAGATAGGGAACCGCTCCGCTCTCGACGCCACCTTGAACCGTCCGCACCTTCTGGATTCCGGTGTCGGCCAGGAGCATCGGCAGCGAGAACCCCTGCGCCGCGTAGGCGCGCAGGGTGGTCTTTTCGGTCAACTGGTAGGTGAGGCCCAGGGTATAGCTCGGCTTGTCGCCGCTCAGCCCGGTATGGTCGAAGCGCACGCCGGGAAGGACGGTGAGGTCCCCGATACTGTAGGAGCCGTTGCCGTACCAGGCGAAGCTGTCCCAGCTCCGGTCGTAATAGGCAGGGTCGGAACTCAGCTGGTCCCGGGAGCTGCCGTGCCCGTGGATATACTCGATCCCGGTCACCAGACTTTTTTTGCGGTCTCCCCAGGAAAGGGAGGTGTTGACACCCTGGGTCCTGTCCTTGACGGCGTAATCGTTAAAGAAGGTGATCGCGCCCTCTTCGTTGAGGCCGCCGTATTTGGTATGGTCCTCGCGGTTTGTAGCGTACCCCTGGAAGTCGAGCCTCAGCTTGTTGCCCAGAGGCTGTTGGATCTTGAGGAAGCCGTAGCTCCGCGTGTTCTGGTTGTTGTCGTGGACAAAGCCCCATGCGGCGGTGTCCGCCTCGTCCAGCCCGGGCCGGGCGGTAAGGTGCGACACCCCCAAGGTCGCCGTGCCGCTGCCCGGGAGGGCGTAGCTGAGTTTGCCGTAGAGGTTGTTCATGTTGGTGGCTGTGTCGGGGGTGAGGCCGTCCGAGCGCAGATGCCCGGCTGTCAGATAGTAGCCGAAGCGGTCTTTGGTACCGCTCAACTCGCCAATGGTATCCGCGGTGAACCGGGAACCGAGCGTGGCGGATACTTGCCCCGATGCGGGCCGGTCGGGGTTCGGACTCTTGGTGACGATGTTGATCACGCCGCCGAGCGCCGAGCCCCAGGAACCTGAGGCGGCTCCCTTGATGATCTCGATCCGCTCGATCTGCTGGACGGGAATCAGTCCCGGAGCGGCGAAGTTCTGGTCGAAGTCGTTCTGGCGGATGCCGTCGATCAGCACCAGCACCGTTGAGTTGAGGGCTCCCTGGAGCGCGAAGAAGGTGAAGGTGCTCGGAGTCCTCAGATTGAATTCCAGCTGAATGCCGGGGACCGTCTGCAGCACTTCGGCGAGGGTATGGGCGTTGAGCCGGGCAATGTCGTCGGAGGTGACGATCGTGACATTTTCGGCGATCTGGGACGTCGGACGGGGCAGGGGGGGGCTGGAGTCAGCGGTCTCTTCGCCGGTGAAGAGGCTTATGGTTTGGCTGTCCTCGATTGCTGCACCCCATACCTGGGGAGCCGCCACGAGGAGCGTAAAGAGAACAAAAATAATTATTTCTGATTGGGTAAATCTCAAATAGAGTACCTGGTAAAGAAGTTGCTAATATGCGCATTGTAATAGTGCAAGCAACGGCTCGTAATCATCTATTAAATTGTGGCTGGCAAACTATCACAGGTCATCTCCTTTAGTAAAGCTTGCTCTGTTGTAATATCCTTAGTGCCGCATTATAATTAAACAAGAGAACAGGGAGGCTCGATGTAGAACAAAGTATCAGCGCCAGGGAAAGAGGTAACGAACGGCGCCAGGAAGCTCCCGGGGCGCTGCACGAGTACCCGGTCCAGCCCAAACTGTCGCTATCAATTGTTTCCGTAGGTTGGCGGTGAACAGTCTCATCGTGACCCCCAACGGTGCGATGTTGGGGGTCACGATACAACCGGTCACCGCCAACCTACCATTCGCAAAAGGCATGCTGGGTACCGTCATTTTAAGCTGGACTGGGACTAGTGCCCGATCGGCTTAAAACAGCGTCATCGGCCTGCCTTTTGTGCAGGAAAAACCATCGATGGTGCTGAACGGCTCCCAAAAGGTCAAGCCGGAACGGGTATCGGTTGGCAAAAACAAAAAGGGGGACGGCATCGCTGCCGTCCCCCCTTTGTTCGTTTCCATGTACCTTGGGTTACCCTTCTTCTTCCTCGCCCAGCGAAATCTCGCGGTAGGCGCGGTCTTCCTCGAAGCGCTTGGTCTGCGCCTGCTGCTTCTCGAGGTCCGCCTTGCACTTCACGCAGTGGCGCGCAAAGGGGACGATCTTCAGCCGCCCCAGAGGGATCTCTTCCTCGCACTCCTCGCAGATGCCGTACTCGCCTTCGTCGAGCCGCAGCAGGGCCTCGTCGATGTTGCGCAGCTTCTCACGCTCGCGGTCGCCCAGGAGAAGTCCCAGTTCGCGGTCGCGCTCGCTGGAGGCCTGGTCGTAGATGTCACCGCTCGGCTCGTTGACCGGGATGTCAGCTCCGGTCTTAACGGTCTTGTTGATTTCTTTAAGCGTTTCTTCTTTCAGTTTAAGAAGCATCGCTTTCATTTCTTCTGGTTTTTCGGTCATGTATAATCCACTCCGTTTCGTCGACTGTCCCTCAAAGCGACGCAATAATACAGCAATAAAGGGTCATGTCAAGTTAAAAGCCTAATCGATTATTTCACCGATCAGGTCGTAGTCTGATGAATCCGTGATCTTCAACCGCACGATATCTCCCACGTTCGCATTGCCCGCGGTTATGTAGACCAGGCCATCTACGTCGGGCGCCTGCCGGGAGGAACGTCCCTTCAAAAGTAACTCGGTCTCCTCGCTGTACCCTTCTACGAGCACCTCTTCCTCGCTGTCCACCAGGGCCCTGTTGTGCTTGAAGGAGACCCGTGCCTGGGTCCGCATCAGTTTCTTGTGGCGCTCCCTTTTGATCCGTTCGGAAACCTGGTCGGGCATATCTGCCGCAGGGGTTCCCTCTTCGCGCGAGTAGCAGAATACGCCGAGCCGGTCGAAGCGGGTCTCTTCCACGAACTGCAAAAGCTTCTTGAAGTCTTCCGGGGTCTCACCCGGGAAGCCGACGATCAGGGAGGTCCGGATCGCGATGTCGGGGATCTCGCTCCTCAGTTTCGCGATCAGGGTGCGAATCTCCTCTTCACCGCTTCTGCGCAGCATCCGCTTCAGGATCGGATCGCTGATGTGCTGGATCGGCAGGTCGAGGTACTTGCAGACCTTCGGCTCGGTCTTGATCAATTCGATGAGGGAATCGGTCACCCCGTCGGGGTAGGCGTACAAAAGGCGGATCCAGCGCAGCCCCTCCAGCTTGGCGAGCTCCTTGATGAGCAATTCCAGGCTCGGGGTGTCCGGGAGGTCACGGCCGTAGGCGGTGATGTCCTGGGCAATCAGGTTCAGTTCCTTGACCCCGCCCTCCACGAGCTGTCTGGCCTCGATCAAAAGGCTCTCCAGCGGGCGCGAGCGGTGGTCGCCACGCAGCATCGGTATCACGCAGTAGGCGCAGCGGTTGGAGCACCCCTCGGCGATCTTCAGATAGGCGGTGTAGTGCGGCGAGGACTGCAGGCGCGGCAACTCGTCGTTGTAGACGAAGTTGGGGTCCCCGGTGTAGCAAAGCTGATCGGAACTGGTCCGCTTCTCGGCGATGATCTCGACGATGCGCGGGTAGTCGCCGGTGCCGACGAAGATGTCCACCTCGGGGAGTTCCGTGGCAAGCTCTTCCTGGTAGCGCTGCGGCAGGCAACCGGTGACGATCAAAAGCTTGCAGTGGCCGTCGTGCTTGCGGTCGGCCAGGTCCAGGATGGTATCGATGCTCTCCTGCTTTGCTTCCTTGATGAAGGAGCAGGTATTGACGATGATAATGTCGGCCTGAGTTTCGTCGGTGGTCACCGCGTAGCCGGCCCGGGAGAGGTAGCCAAGCATAACTTCGGCATCCACCAGGTTCTTCGGGCAGCCCAGGCTGACCAGGCTGACTTTTTCCATGTTCTTCTCGCTCAAAAAATACTCCTTAGATAATCTGGTTTACGGCTTGCTGGGTCCAGCTTCCGGTGGCCGGCAAACGCCGGGTCGCTGCTCAGGTTCTCGACTGGCCTGAAACTGGGAAAAACAGTCACCGCAAATAGGCCGCTTCGGCCGTTGGCTGCCAATAAAACGTATGCCGTTAGCGCGGGTCTGTCGCACTACGTCCTGCTACCCTCATCAATTTTCCCTCCCCATCAAGGGGAGGGCCGGGGTGGGGATGGGGATCAGGGGGCTTAGATTGGAAAGCTAGCTCCTGAAATTGACGAACTGCATCTCGATCTCGAGATCCTTGGCCTTGAGCATCGCGATGACCTCCTGCAGGTCGTCGATGTTCTTTCCGGTAACCCTGATCTGGTCGTCCTGGATCTGGCTTTGCACCTTGAGTTTGCTCTCCTTGATGGCAGCGCCGATCTCCTTGGCTTTCTCCTTGGAGATGCCGACCTGGAGGGTGACGATCTGGCGCACCATGGAGCCCGAGGCCTGCTCGATCTTGCCGTACTGCAGCGCCTTGGGCGAGATGTTGCGCTTGATGAACTTGGCCTGGAGTATCTCCACGATCGCCTTCAGTCTGAAGTCGTCGTCGGCGAGGATCTTTACCGTTTCCTTCTCCAGGGTGACTTCGCATTTCGACCCTTTGAAGTCGTAGCGCTGGGCGATTTCCTTGACGGTCTGGTTGATGGCGTTATCAACCTCCTGCATGTCTACCTTTGAGACGATGTCGAATGACGGCATTTGCGTAACCTCCTAAAAGAATAAGAACCGTTCTACGTTCTATGTTCTAAGTTAAAACCAAAATCAAGAAACAGTTGCCTCGACCCGAGCATTGCTGGGAACCGAACGTAGAACGTAGAACGGTTTCCATCCGTCCGGTTGCTACTTGCTTTTAACGATCTCTACGCCCGCCGGAACCTTGAAGCTGAACTTCCCGCTTTCCAGGCCGTGGTTGGTCCTCACGTTGCTGAACTCGATCCGGGTCGTGTTGCCGACCTGGTCAAAGACGGTGGAAGAGGCGATCGGAAACGGCGTGCTCGGCCGCCCCTGTGCGATGAACTGCTCCACTGCGCCGGACTGGATGCTGAGCTGGATCTTCGCCATGGCGGCGCTCTTTTGCTTCGGAATGAGATTCAGGACGTAGTTCCCCTTCTTGTCGCGCGGCTCGGGAGCGAGGGTTATGTTGAAGTCCTTGGAGACATGCCCCATGCCGGTCAGGTAGTTGAGGGCCACGCCGTTGCCGCCCTCGAAGAGCTGGGCGAGCTCCATGATCATCACTTGCTTCTGCTCCGGCAAATAATACCAGACCTTTTTGCCGTTGGAGATGATCTGCTGCTTGGGTTTGGTGTAATTGAAGCGGAACATGGCATCCTTGTCGCCGCCCTTCTTGATGAAGAGCTCGCCGCCACCCTTCTCCTCGCGCTTCATGGCCGCGATGTTGCTCCTTTGGCTGAAGTCGGCCTGAAGGTCCTTCAGGGTGGCATATCCCTGCTCCAGTGTTCCTACCACCTGGGACAGTTCGGCTGCGGGACAGAAGGTGGCACCCAGTGCAATCAGGGCGCAACAAAGGGTAACTATTCTCGCTATTCTCATGGCTTTTTCTCCTGCTAAGCTGCAAAGGCGAGCCTTTTGCGCTGTCGCCTCCGTCTGCTTGGGAATGTTCCACCAGGTGCGGCAGATTCGGTCCGGGGTGTCACCAGTTTCCTGCGGCTACCGACCAGTGGGGTCAATATGACCGGACATTCTGTCATACAACCGGGCATCGTGCAACTTCTTTTCATTGGGGCTTGAGGCCGCCGAGAATGACGCCGGGCAGCGCGGGTTCCGGCATCAGGAGGATGCCACCGAAAGTGGGGGGGGGCGGTACTGGAGAGGCAATCATGAGAATTGCTTGCCTCGCGGCAGAATGGCAGAGCGCAGTTTCCCGAGAGTTGGGAAGGGGGCCGGGCGAATAATGATTCGCCCCTACAGAGGTTAAAAGCGCTGGGGCGAATCATCATTCGCCCTTGGTGCCACCTGCAACGGTTCCGCAAATCTCTGAATCATTTACTTTTAAATTCGGTCTCTACCCGAGTCCCCGCCCGGCGATCTCTTCAAGGAAAGCGCAGGACAGCGCGACGATCACTAATCGGTATGACAGCTACAACAAATCCGCGACATCCAAAAGGGTCACGACCTCGCCGTCGCCCAGGATGGCTCCACCGGCCACCCCCTTGAGCTTGGTGAGCGGCCTTCCCAGCGGCTTGATGAAGAGCTCGTGCTGACCCAGCAGCCGGTCCACCACGATGCCGACCCGACGCCCTTTGGCCTCGGTCACGAAGAGTGGCACGATACCGTCCGGAAATCGCCCCAGCGGCAGCCCGAGGATCCGGTTCAGGCTCAAAAGCGGTACCGCCTCGTCATCCAGGTAGAACACCTGGCGCTTGCCGACCTTGGAGAGCTGCTCGCGCCTCAGCTCCACGGTCCGCAGCACCGCGGTCACCGGGACGGCACCCTTGATGGCGCCGCACTGCACGACCAGGGTGTGGATGATCGCAATGTTCATCGGGAGCGTCAGGGTAAACCTGCTCCCTTGCCCCGGTTCGCTCTCGATGGCGAGGCTGCCGCCAAGCCTCTGGATCGATGCGTTCACCGCGTCCATTCCGACCCCGCGCCCGGAGACCTCGGTCACTTCCTTTGCCGTGGAGAACCCCGGTATGCAGGAAAGCATCAGCGCCTGGCGCGGCGAGAGCTGCTCGCCCTCTTCCGGGGTGATGACCCCCTTGCGGATGGCAGCGGCGATCATCTGCTTGGGATCCATGCCGCGGCCGTCGTCGCTGACGGTGATGAGGACCCGGTCGCGGTCGCGGGAGACGGCGAGCTTCACTTCCCCCCTGGCAGGTTTACCGGCGGCAAGCCGCTCGGCAGCCTCTTCCATGCCGTGGTCGACGGCGTTTCTCAGCATGTGGTTCAACGGGTCGATGAGGCTTTCCAGGATGCCGCGGTCCAGCCCGATCTCGCGCCCCTCCAACTCGAAATGAAGTTCCTTGCCGCTTCTCTTGGCAAGCGCCCGCACCGAGCGCTGAAAGCGGTCGCAGATGGCGTCAAACGGCATCAGGCGCACCTTCATGACTTCGTCGTGCAGCGCGCGCAAAAGCTTCGAGGTTTCGGTCACCGCCTCGTCGAGTGGTGCCGAGCCGAGTTCGCGGCCGATGTTCAGCAGGCGGTGCTTGTTGGTGATCAGTTCGCCGGTCAGGTTGATCAGGTGGTCAAGCAACTCGGTCTTCACCCGGACGGTGCCGCCTTCCGCTTCCTTGCCCCGCTCTGCTTCGGCCGGCAGCGGCGCGGTTACCTGGTCCTGCGGCGCTGAAGCGCTGACGGCGCCGGTTTCCCTGCTCTCGGTACCGGTCGTGCCAAGCGTGACAGCGCCAGACGTGCTGACCGTGCCCGGCGGAAGCGGGGTGTAGCTGGAAAGCCTTTGGGGCAGGTCCCCTAATGAGCTGCGCTGCTCGCGCCCGGCTTCCACCTCGCCCAGCAACAGGTCGATGAGGTCGGTTCCCTCCAAAAGGAGGTCCGCCACCCCCGGCTTGAAGCTGAGGCCTCCGTCCCGGACCCGGATCATCAGGTCTTCCATGGCGTGGGCGACCTCCACCAGGTCGCCGTACTCCATGGACGCGGCCATCCCCTTGAGGGAGTGGGCTCCTCTGAAGAGCGTATCGATACTGGCGCGGTCCTCGGGTGACTCCTCCAGGGCGACGACCGTCTCATTGATGGTCTTCAGGTATTCCCGGGCTTCGGAGAGGAACAGGCTTCGGTATTGCGACATGTCCATCTGGTTACCCCTCGCAGGCTTCCTTGAGAATCAGGGCTCTTCATAGCTTTCACAAGCTCCCCCTCGCCCGGAGGGCGAGGGAGTCTTCTTTCACTGCTCTGCCATCTCGTAGAGACGCATTGCATGCGTCTCCTCCTGCCCTTTTTATCTGATTCAACCATGAGGCGACAGAGCTGAGACGCATGCAATGCGTCTCTACCTTGGGCACGGCTGCGCTTCGTGGCACATCCCTCACCCCTGCCCCTCTCCCTCCTTCGCCGTAGGCTTCGGCGGACACGCCCGGAGGGCGAGGGGACGAACTCTGCTGTCCGGCGAAAAGCCTTTACCAGGGGGGCGAACCTTCCCGGAGCCGGGCTTTAAAGCCCCTGCTCCAGTGCGTCCAAAAGCGACTCGACCCGCAGCAACCGGACGGGTCCCTGCCCGGTCTCCAGCAGCTCCGCGGTCAGGTCGTCCTCGCCAGGCGTCCGGGCGGAAACCGTCGACCCGGCGACCACGGCGCTCACCCCGTCCACCCAGAGGGCGAGGCTCGCCAGCCGCGTATCCAGCACCAGTACTTTTCCCTGGGTGGTGGGGCGGCGGCTGAACCCCAAGTAGAGCCCGAGGTCGACCAGCGCCGTCAGGGTCCCGTGGAAATTGATCAATCCGACGAAGTGGGCAGGGGTACGGGGAATCGGGTAGCTGGTCGGGGGTTCCATGACCTCTGCCACCTCCTGCAGGTCGAGGGCGAACCTCTGGTCCGCCAGGGTGAAAAGGAGCAGGCGTTCCTCCATCAGACCACCTCGTCGCCGACCTGGAACTTCTCCACCGACGCCAGTAGCTCCTCAGCCAGCTTGGCGAGCTCCTGGGTAGCGTACACCATCTCCTGCATCGCCGCAGACTGCTGCTCGGTCGCGGCGGAGACCTGCTCGGTGGAGGCGGCGTTGTCCTCGGCGACCTTGGCGATCTCGTCCACCATGGCGACCATCTTCTCGGCACCGGTCGTCTGCATCTGGGAAAGGTCGGCGATGCTGTTTGCCTTTCGTTCGGTCTCGATGACCGTGGCGAGGATCTGCTTGAAGGAGTCTGCGGTCGTGTCGATATTCTTCTTGCCGGCGCCGATGCTGCGGGAGCTGTCCGTGATGGTCTCCTGAAGCCGGCGGCTCTCCACCTTGACCACGTCGATCATGTCGGCGATGTCGGAAGCCGACTTGGCGCTTCCGTCGGCGAGCTTTCTGACCTCCTCGGCGACCACGGCGAAACCTTTGCCGTACTCGCCGGCGCGCGCGGCCTCTATGGAGGCGTTCAGGGCAAGGAGGTTGGTCTGGCGCGCCATGTCGACGATGAAGTCGGCGATCTTGCCGACCTGCTGCAGCTTCGCGTTCAGGTCCATGAACTGCATGCTGATCAGCTCGACCGAGTCGAAGAAGCTCTTCATGCGCTCCAGCGAGTCGTTGGCGAGCTCGCCGCCGCGCTGGGCGGTGAAGCTGGTCTCGTGGGCCGCCTTGGCGGTCTCCTTGGCGCGCCGGGCCACCAGGTCGACGGATATCGCCATGTCGTGGATGACCTTGGAGCTCTTGGAGACCATCTCCGCCTGGTTCTCGGCGCCCCGGGAGATCTGCTCGATCGCCTGGGCCACCTCCTCGGTGGAGGCATTGATCTCCAGGGCGGAGGAGGAGAGGGTGCGGGAGCTTTCGGAAACCCGCTCCGAGGTCCCCCTGATCTGGCGCACCAGCGTTCTCAGGCTTTCCAGCATGGTGTTGATGGAAAGCGCCATGTCGTGGGTCTCGTCGGGGAAGCGCGAGGCGGGAATCTCCAGGTCGCGTGCCAGGTCCCCCTGGCTGATCCCCTCGGTCGCGCCGCGCAAAAGCTCGATATTACGGGTGAACCTCTTGGAGAAGAAGGAGCCCAGAATCAGGCCGATGGTCAGGGCCACGACATAGGAGAGGGTATGGGTCAGTTCCGGCGAGTAGTCAAGGAGCTTCACCCAGGCGGGGATGAACGCAACGCAGGCGATGACGGTCAGGAATCCGAGGATGAATTTGTACCCGATCTGGATGTACATGGTGTGGTAGCTCCTTGGTCGCTTGGAATCTTTGGTAAGGCGCTGGAACGTGTGTGACTGGCGCTACAAATCGGGTGCAAGGTGCCGGCGTTTTTTTAGATCACCCGGTAGATCCGCTCTATGGGGCAGACGGTGCGAAAGCGCTTGCGGGCCGAACCGAAGAGCGTCTCGGACTTGCCGAGCACCAGGGTACCGCCGCTTTTCAGGGTGTCGGCGAAGCTGTTGAGGATCTCTTCCTGCTTGCCACGCTCGAAGTAGATCAGCACGTTGCGGCAGAGGATCAGGTCGCACTCCCCGGAGGTTTGAGGGTCGTTCAGGTCGGCCTGGTCGAAGCTGACCAGCTGGCAGATCTCCCGGCTCAGGCGGAAGCGCTCCCCCTCCGGGGTGAACCAGCGCTCCAGCAGTTCCGGCGTCACCTCGGCCAGCCGGTCGGCGCGGTAGCAGGCGTCCCTGGCGGACTCCAGGGTCGCCGCGTCCACGTCGGTCGCCCGGATCGCGGCCTGGCCGCCGGCGAGAGCCGCGGCGAAGCGTTCCCGGAGGATGAGGGCGAGACTGTAAGGCTCCTCCCCCCCGGCGCAGCCGACGCTCCAGATCCGCACCCGGCGGCGCTCCTCCAGGAGCTGGGGCAGAATCTCCTGCGCGAGTTTCTCGAAGGTGGAAGGGTTCCTGAAAAAGTGTGAAACATGGATGGTGAGCACCCGCAAAAGGCTCTCGCGCTCCGCGGGCTCGCGGGTCAAAAGCGTGCCGTACGCCTCGGAGCTGAGAGACTGGGTGGCCCGCACCCGGATGTTGATGCGCCGCTTGACGCACTTGTCCTTGTAGCCGCTCAGGCTGAAGCCGCAATGGGCCTTCAGAACCTGACCGATCATCTCGAAGGTCTCGGGGGAGATCTCCGGATCGCTGGGGCGCGGCAGGCTGGTCAGCATGGGGTGGCGCCGCTTAGGGGTGAAGCCGTGTGCCGCTTTCCGGGTGCAGTCGGGGACATCTGGGAACCTTTTGCTCAGAAAATCAATGAGAGAGCCTGACAGGGTGAAAAATTGATAACAAATTGCGCGTCAAAAGTCAATTCCGCTCCCTTAGGCACCAAAAGAAAAGCGCTAGGGCTGGTTGTTGTATTTCCCTCGGCAACTTCTCTGCGGTCACCTGCTGCCGCCTGGATCCCCTCGCCCTCCGGGCGTGTCCGCCGTAGGCTTCGGCGGACACGCCCGGAGGGCGAGGGGGAGTTTTGAGAGTCGAGATAGCTGGAAAAAACATCAATCGCCCAAACAAAAGCCCCGCCAGGATGCCG
>Ga0209123_1000334_pt1 | contig 66998 bp, 62 predicted proteins | sample BarGraIncu00431A_FD_184500 | JGI IMG/M metagenome (GOLD analysis project Ga0209123, IMG submission 184500) | Arctic peat soil microbial communities from Barrow, Alaska, USA - Barrow Graham LP Incubations 004-31A (SPAdes) (version 2) | ecosystem: Environmental > Terrestrial > Soil > Wetlands >... | reverse complement strand
GTATTAATGGTGCGTTAACCCAAATCACCTGCATTCAGGCCGGAGACAACACATGATCAAGCACCTTGCTGCTGCACTAGTTCTGGCACTACTTCTTTGCGGCTGCGGTGGAGGCTCATCGTCGCATTCTGTCACTCTGGTTTCCATCTCCATTACTCCGGCAACAGTCAGTATCGCCCCCACCACCACGACTCAGTTCACTGGAAGCGGGGTCTATTCGGATGGCAGTTCCGTCGATCTGACTGACTCCCTCACCTGGAGCTCATCGAATACCTCAATCGCCACCGTCAATAACCTTGGGTTGGCCAGCGCTCAGAGCGCCGGAAGCGCGACGATCTCCGCAAGCACGGGGGGGATTACCGGCTCTGCCACTCTCAAGGTCGCAACTGTCGCATCCATTGTCATCACCCCCGCCGCTCCGAGCGTCACTATCGTCGGCACCGCCCAGCAGTTCAGCGCCACGGGAACTCTCTCGGATGGCACCTCCCAAAACCTGACACGCTACGTTCTCTGGAGTTCGTCCAATTCCGCGATCGCCACCATCAGCAACCTGACCGGGTCGCAGGGGCTGGCCACGGCCGTCAGTGCAGGTGGCGGCGCGGGCAGCACCACGATAACGGCAAGTTTGGCGGGTGTCTCGGGTAGCACCACCATGACCACGGCGGCGCTCCTCTCCCTTGCTATCAGTACCGGCAACCCGAGCCTGGATGTCGGAGCAAGCCGGCAATTCACGGCGACCGGCACCCTGTCGGATGGCACTACACCCGATCTTACCACAAAGGTCCTCTGGAGTTCCGGCACTCCGGCCATCGTCACGGTCGCCGCAGGCGGGGTCGCTACAGCTCTCGCCCCCGGCTCAACGACCCTAGCTGCCACCCTTGTGGGAGTGTCGGCAACGCCGATCGCAGTAACTGTCCTGGCACCCACCTTGATTGTCGTGACGCCGGCAAGCGCCACCGCAGTCGCCGGTACCACCCAGCAGTTCACCGCAACGGGAACCTTTCCGGACGGGACGACAGCCGACCTGACCAACCTGGTCACCTGGGCCTCGTCGCTACCAGGCGTGGCGACTATCAGCAATGCTGCCGGGTCCCGGGGGCTTGCTGTTGCGGCGAACACCAGCAGCGGGACAACCGTCATCAGCGCGACCCTGGGGGTCTCAGGCTCCGCTACGCTGGCTGTCAAAACCTTGACGTCGCTATCCATTACTCCGGCAAACCCCGCGCTCGGCATAGGTGCCACCCTCCATCTGACCGCCACGGGAACCTTCAGCGACGGTTCGACCCAGGACCTGACCAATTCGGTAACCTGGAGTTCCAACTCGCCGACGATAGCCTCGGTGAGCAATCTCTCCGGCACCAAAGGGCTGGTCACCGGGCTTGCCAGCGGCAGCGCCACGGTCACGGCCGCCGTCGGAAATAGTTCCGCCACGGATACGCTGGACGTTTCCACGACGCCGGTTGTCACTCCGACGAACCGGGCCTATGTGACCAATTCCGGGAGCAACTCCCTTTCCGTCATCGATACCCTGAACTTGGCGGTGGTCGCGACGATTCCCGTGGGACAGGGGCCGCAGGGCGTCGCGGTAAACGCGGCCAATAACCGCGTTTACGTGGCAAATGTAAACTCCGGGACGTTATCGGCGGTCGACATCACCAGCAACGCCCTGGCCGCCACCATCAGCGTGGGGAGCGGGCCCTGGGGAGTCGCCCTGCTTCCCGCAGCCAGCCGCGCGTATGTCACGAACAGCTTTAGCGGCACGGTCTCCGTGATCGACACTACAAGTAATAGCGTCGTAGCCACGGTTGCGGTGGGGTCGGCTCCTCAAGGCATCGCGGTTAATACGGCCACCAGTCAGTTTTTCGTGACCAACAGCGGAGACAACACGGTCTCCGTCATCAATGCCCTCAACAACAGCGTCACTGCCGTCCTTAGCGTCGGGTCGGCACCTCAGGATATTGCCGTGAACTCGGGAACCAACCGGGTCTATGTGGCCAATAGCCTGAGCCCCATACTCTCTGTCATCAACACCGTCACGAGCGTGGTCAGCGCGGTCACGGTGGGGAGCTTCCACAAGGGAGTCGCGGTCAATGCGTCCAGCAACCGGGCGTATCTGGCAAATAGCACCAGCGGGACAGTTTCAGTCATCGACACGACGACAAACACGGAACTTACCTCTTCTGCCAGTCCGATCCAGGTCGGATCGGGGCCTCAGGGGATCGCGGTCAAGGCGTCAGCCAATCGGGTATATGTGGTAAATAACGGCAGCAGCACGGTTTCGGTCATCAATACGGCTAGTGACGCCAATGGCGTCGTTGCCACGATCTCTGTCGGAACCAGTCCCAAAGCAGTCGCAGTTCTTCCCTAACTCTTGGCAGTGGCCCAGGTATGCCTGTGCCACTGCTCACTTCTGAAAATGAAACCGCCCTACAGAAACCGCTGCGTCGACAGCCCGCCTCAATTGAGCTTAAAGAACCCCAGCGCCACTATTGCCTTGACAATGAAGGGGTAGGTATATATAGACTTCCATATGTGTATCCGGCGTGAAGCGTGTTGGTTCCGGGGTACGCTCTCCGGCTACGCTCTCCATTTAACCTGGAAAAGTGAGCCTGTCGCGGGAGCTACCCGATAAAATATGATTTGTGTAGGGATGCCCCTTGCGGGTATCCTTAACACTTCCCCGCACCGGAGGGGACGCGCTGGGTGGAAACGGCTGAAAGCTTGCCGGTTGACAGTGAGGCGCCTTTGCGAACCGGGCATTCTCGGTGGGAGCGGCTTTGGCCGCGATCAATCGAGGAGGAAAGCGCCCCTGCAGAGATCCCCCGAAATCAGGCCGCTGGCCGGGCCGGTGAAAAAGAGCTATGGAGGCACGATGTTCTCGATAAAGAAGGAACCGCTAGGAAACGGCGCCGCTCCCAAGGTGGCGGATCAGGTCGCCCTGGTCGCGGAGCAGCTGTACCGCTCGGGGAAGATGCACTGTGCCGAGGCGGTTTTGGCGGCGGTGAAGCAGGTTTTTGCGCCGCAGATCCCCGATGAGGTGGTGCAAATGGCCGGCGGTTTCGGTGGAGGTTCGGGCGCCGGCTGCATCTGCGGCGCGGTCTCGGGCGGTACCATGGCTCTGGGGCTTGCCATGTCGGGCGACAAGAAATCCGTCGCCGTCATGACCCGCGAACTGCACCGCTGGTTCAAGGAGGATTACGGGGCAACCTGCTGCAAGATCCTCACGGCGCACGGCAAGAGCGGCTGCGTCAAACTGACCGCGAGCGTTGCCGGCAGGGTGGCAGAGCTCCTTTTGGAGACCGGTTTGCAACCGGCAGCTGTCGTAACAAAGAGCAGCAAGTGACCTGCCGCATCAGGGTCCTGTGCGACAACAACGCAGGCCCTTTCTCCGGGACGCTCGGCGAGCACGGCTTTGCGGCCCTGATCGAGCGCGACGGCGAGTCCATCCTCTTTGACACCGGGGGCGGTCACACCCTCCTGCACGCCGCCCAGCGCATGAACCTCGACCTGCGCGGCGTGCGCCAGGTCGTCCTGTCGCATGGCCATGTTGATCATGCCGGCGGTCTTTGGCCGCTTTTGCAGAGTTGCGGGGCGAAGGAGGTGCTCGCCCACCCCGGCGTGTTCGCGCTGCGCTACGCGATCAGGGAAGGCATACACCGCTCCATCGGCATGCCCTACACCCAGGAGTTTCTGTCCGGGTTGGGGGCAAGTTTCTCCTTCTCCGACGCCTTTCGCGAGGTCGCGCCCGGGATGTTCCTGACCGGCGAGGTGCCGCGTGAGACCGGGTTCGAGCAGGGGGACGCCGGACTTTTCTGTGACACCTCCGGGTGCGGCAGCGACCGGGTTCCGGATGACCAGTCCCTGGTGCTGGTGACCAGAAAGGGCCTACTGCTCCTGCTGGGCTGCTGTCACGCGGGAGTCGTGAACACGGTGGAACTGGCGCGCCAGCGCACCGGAGTGTCGGAGCTGTACGGAATCATCGGCGGTTGCCACCTTGCCTTTTCGTCCGAAGGGCAGATTGACGGAACGATACGCGCGCTCAAGCGCTTCGGAGTGAAAAAGATCTGTGCTGGCCACTGTACCGGCTTTGCCGCCTCGGCCCGGCTCGCCAGGGAGTTCCCGGGTTTTCGCCCGGCACATGTGGGATACACATTGGAATATGAGGAGTGAGTGCCATGAAAACCGCAGCTGCCGGAATGATTGTCTTAGTGACGTTACTGCTCGGCGCACTTGCCGCTTCGAACTGCGGCGCGGCGGAGCCCAAAAACATCAGTTCGACCCAGGCTAAGGCGCTGCTGGCCAAGGACAGTAAGATCGTGCTCCTGGATGTCCGCACCCCTGAGGAGTACCGGCAGGCGCATCTGCACGGCGCGCTCCTGATCCCGCTGGGCGATCTGGAGAAGCGGGTGCAGGAAATTCCCCGCGATAGGCCGCTCTTGGTGTACTGCGCGGTCGGCGGCCGCTCGGTTTCCGCGGCCGGCTTCCTTGCCGCGCACGGCTACCGGGAAATCTATCAGATATCCGACGGTCTGGTCGGCTGGTACAAAAACGGTTACCCGGTAGAAAAATAACGGATGCTGTGCTGCCCACCCCCACCCCGACCCTCCCCTTGAAGGGGAGGGAGAGTTCCCTCTTGTTGTTGAATAGTGTAAAAGGCGAAACCAACAACACCCTTAACAGCGCTTACTTCCTAGCGGGACAAAACACCACCCTTGCACCGGGGATTTCTTTGCCCTGGGCTCCGGTCCCGGCCCGAGCCCTGCTGCCGTTAAGTTACCGATTCGGTCTGGCAAACTCCCCCCCGACTACTCCCGGCATTCCACCACCGGATCCACCCTCTGCACACTCTCCCTCCCCTTCAAGGGGAGGGTCGGGGTGGGGATGGGGGGACCGTCTACCCGTTGGCATGAAACGAGCAGCAAATTGCGAAACAGAAGGAGCCTTAAAGGCCACTCATCACTCAAAGGCGCCCCGCCCGGCCTATAGGCGCTTTCTCCGAGCGAGTTCAGGGACCGGAGGCGCTGCTGGATGGTCAGTCCAAACCAGGCGCGCCAAAAAAGTGACTTGGCAATTGAGGCTGCCGCTTTGCTGTCTGGAAAATACTGGTAGAATTTGGGAAATACTTGCATTGCGCTCAAGCTATTCCCCTGAGCTCCGATAAGATAACTTATCAAGGGAACAGTTTGTGCGGTGTGGAGGACGGATGCGCGCGGAACATGAAGGAATAGCGGGGATGCTCCTGGAGCAGGTCGAATCCGGCATCGTTCATCTGGACGAGTTGGGTACGCTCGCGTTCATCAATCGGAAAGCGGAGCAGATCCTCAAGGTTTGTCGCGACGAGGTCCTCGGCAAGAGGGTGGATATGCTCCCACTGCGCACCCCTCTCTACAGGGTGCTGAGCGAGAATCTGCACGACGCCCCTGCCGAGATTAGCATCGACGGCACGGTCATCTCGGTGCGCTCCGTAAAGGTGCCGGGAAGCGGCGGCTGCCGCGGCGATCTGTACGAACTGCGCGACATCACAGCGGAAAAACGGGAGAAATCGCAACGCGAAGAGTTTGTTGCCATGATGACCCACGATCTGAAGTCACCGCTCACCGTCATCATGGGATACGTCCAGGCGCTGATCGGCGAGATGCCCGACAAAGTCGACCCCTCGCTGCACCTCTTTATCAGGGAGATGGACAAAAGCGCAGGGAAGATGCTTTCCATGATCGAGGACGTGCTGGACGCCTACCGGCTGGAGGTGGGGCTTTTGGAGATCGACCGGCGCCCCTGCAACGTCGGCTCGCTGTTAGAGGGGTGCGCCAGCGACGGGGAGCGCGAGGCTGTCGTGCACGGATCGACCTTTTCCAGCGAAATATCCGCTGACCTCCCCTGGCTCGATCTGGACGACAAGCAGATCGGCCGGGTCTTCGCCAACCTGATCGGCAATGCGGTGAAATTCACCCCCCGGCGCGGGACGATCCATTTCTCCAGCGCGCTGCGCGACGGCGCGCTCCTGATTGAGGTGTGCGACAGCGGGATCGGCATCCCGGCCGACGAGCTCCCGCGCATCTTCAACAAGTATTTCCGGGCGACCGTGGCCCAGGGTTTCAAGGGGACCGGCCTCGGCCTCACCATCAGTAAGGCGATCGTGGAGGCACACGGCGGGAGTATCAACGTGGAGAGCGTCGTGGGCAAGGGGAGCCGCTTCTCGGTATTCCTGCCGCTGGACGGCCGCGCGCCACATTAAAGATTAAAGTTTCCCACCTCAGAGCCGATTAGCTACCCTGAGAGCTGCAGCGGAGCCACCCCGCTCAGAGCGCCGCCGGCAAAAGTACCCGCGCGCCAAAGCGCTGCCACCAAAGAATTTAACATGCGCCCCGGGCGCAAGTCATATCCAACAGCTAAGGAGGAGGACAACAATGGGCAACGTACTGATAGTGGACGATTCTTCGACAATGAGAAAAATCATTTCCCGCAGCCTGCGTCAGGCCGGACTACAGGTCGACGACATCTACGAGGCGGCTGACGGCATCGAAGGCTTGAGCGCCATGGAAGGAAAGACCATCAGCCTGATCCTTTCGGACATCAACATGCCGAACATGGACGGCCTGGAGTTCATCAAGTGCGTCCGGGCCAAGGGGGTCACGGTACCGATCGTCATGATCACCACCGAGGGGGGAGAGGACATCCTGAAAGAGGCGATCAGCAACGGCGCCAACGATTCCATCAAGAAGCCGTTCACCCCGGACCAGCTCAATGAAAAGCTGGGTGGAATGCTATGATGTCCCTCAACAAGGAGATCGCCCACGCGACCAATCTGGAGGAGGCTTCCCTCGCCGAATACGTCATCAACGCCACCAAGGAGGTGTTCGACACCATGGTGATGATGACGCTGGAGGACAGCTACCCTCTCAAGGAGCCGGTCACCTCCTTCCACTGCTCGGTCACCGGGATGGTGGGGCTCGCCGGTACCTACACCGGCATCCTCTCCATCCACTGCCCGAAAAGCTTCGCCATGCGCATCACTTCCAACATGCTCGGCATGGACGTGGAGGAGGTCGGGGATGACGTGAATGACGCCCTCGGCGAAATCGCAAACATGCTGGGCGGTTACGTAAAGCAGATTCTTTCCAAGGGGGGGTTGGACATCAACCTCTCCATCCCGACGGTCATCGCCGGGGAAGACTACACGGTCAATTCCATGTCCGACAGCGACTGCGTCATCATCCCGTTCTTAAACGAAGGGGAGCGCTTCCTGGTCGGATTGAAACTGCACAAGGAAAATTAGAAGCGAGAACCCGATGTCGGCTTTTGAAAAATTACAATCGATGCTGGATGCCGCCATGAAGCAGGCCGGCGAGGAGAGCAGCATGCTCCTCGGGCAGAGCCTCACGGTCGCCGCCTCCGACCTGCTCAACACGGACCGCAAAAGTTACTTCGGTGACGAGGACAACGCCATCTACGTGGTCGGCGTGGAGTCCAGGGAATCCTACCCGGGCCGTTTCTACCTGCTGTTTGCCCTCGCCGACGCCATCGTGATGAGTTCCATCCTGCTCGGCATCCCCGGTCCCCGCATCCAGGAAAAGCGCCGGCTCTGCATCCAGGAACCGGACGACATCGACGCCTTCGGCGAGATAGCCAACCAGATCATCGGCTCCTTCAACTCTGTTTTCCAGCCCAAACTCCCCGAAAAGGTGCATCTGAAGCTGCTCGCCCCGGTGAAGTACGTGCCCGGGATGGACGAGCTGACCGACGAGTTGCCGCTTCCCGAGGGGAGCTATCTGATGTACCGCGCCCCTCTGGAGATCGCGGGGCAGGAGATGAACCGGCTGGACATCATGATCCCGCACCCGCTCGCCAACCTGTTCGATCCGCAACCCGAGGCGGACGCCGAGGCCGTAGCCGAAAATGCCGAGGCCGCTTCGGCGGGCGATGAGGCCGGGAAGCCGGCCGAGGCGCCGGATCAGCTGCGCTCCATCCTGGTCCTCGGCGACGAGGACGGCAGGCAGGTCCTGGTGGACGGTCTGGCGAGTAACGGCCTCAATATGATCGATGCCTCGCTTGGCGCCGACGTGCCGAGGCTGCTTACCCAGGGGGACGTAAGGCTGGCGGTCATCGCGCTGAAGCACACCGCGGACCGCGACCTGGCCATCTGCAACAGGGTGGTACCGCTGGTCGGCAAGGGGGGCGGGTCGGTCATCGTCTGCGCTCCGGAATGGACCCGCAATTCCGTTTTGAAAGCGCTCAAGGCGGGGGCGAAGGGAATCATGGTGCAGCCCTTTGATCCGCAGGAACTGAACACCAAGGTCGACAAATTCCTCAATCCGAACTAGCTTGCAGCACCCTTCTTTGGCCGGCGGCGCGGGCGTTCCCCGCGCCGCCGGTTTCCGTTGGTCCTCTTGAGCAATCCGCGGCACCGACTTACCCCTTATACATAGCTGCCGAGAGAACCTGTTTCCCCGGCCTTCCGGCGGCTTTCACAGCGCTCCCCCTCGCCCTCCGGGAGAGGGCCGGGGTGAGGGAGTCGCCAGACTGTTCCCACGACCGCGGGTTCCAGGGAATCTCCCGCAGGGAAAGCTCGGGGAGTATCTCCTCGGGAGTCGGCCGGGCTTCGTGGCCCACCCCTCACCCCTGCCCGTCTCCCGGAGGGCGAGGGGGGCCTGGTACCGGTAAAGGCGCATCCGGCGTGTTTGCCGGCGAAAGTCAAAAAAACATCTACCCCTGCAGTTTTTTTGACTGACACTCCCGCTGCCGGGTCGCCGGGCCGGCGCAAATCCCCGGCTATCCCGACAAACCCTTGCTGAAAGCGGGCTCGCAGCCGCAGTTACCTCACCCCGCCGCTACGGCACGCCTTTTGCCTTACCACCTACCATGACTTCCACGCGGCGTACAGCCAACCTTCACCGGCACATCTGGCTACTTTTGGTTCTCCTCTGCTGCGCACTCCCCGGCCTGGCCGAGGCGCAGGGGGAAAACCGCCTGCTGCGTATTCAGATTCGCCCCCACCAGGGCTTCACCAGGATCATCTTCCTGTTCCTGTCCCCTCCCGACTACGCCATGAGTCACACCCCCGGCAGGGTCCGCATTTCCCTCCGGGATACGGACTCCCCGGCCTTCCGCAAGTGGCGCGCCTACACGGACGCCCATGTCGGCGGGGTGTTCTGCTCCTCCCGCGACGGCGGGGTGCAGGTGACCGTTCCGGTCAAGGAGGCGGGGGCCGGGGTGCAGCTTTTGGACTACGGCAGCCCCAACGCCCTGGCTTTGGACATCGGGCCGGCCCTGAAACGGGAGGCGCGGGTCGACATCGCCCCCGGCAGGGAACCTATCCTGAGCGGTACCGAGCAGTTCGTGCGCGAGTTCGGCGCCCCCGCGCGCGCCGGGCTCCCCTTTGTCCCGACCGAGGGGAAGAAGCTGAAGGCGCTCCTTAGCGAGGGTGAGTTGCGGCTGTTCCAGCGGGGCGAGGGTGCCCTCTACAAGGAGCAGGGGACCGAGGCGCTGGAAATCTTTTCCTATTTCGTTTCCAAGACGCCGGCGGTGAAGGCGCTCGCCAGCTATCGTCTGGCCCAGGCTCTTTACCTCTTGGAGCGCTACGACGAGGCCCTGAAGGCCTTCAAGGAGGCCGAGGGTCTCTGGCCGGAATACCTGGACCAGACGCCCGAACTGCTGCAGTCCTACGCCGACGTGCGCGCCAAGGGGGGCGACTACGCCGGCGGACGTGCGCTCCTGGTGCGGCTCATCAACCGGATGGCCGGCACTGCCTACAGCGCGCCGCTTTTGAACCGCCTGGCGGAAATGGCGGCGCGCCACGGGGAGCAAGCGACGGCAGCAGAGATCTACCGCTCCGTCGTGGTCCATGCCGCGGGGACCCCGGCTGCAGGAAGGGCGCGGATGAAGCTTGCCGACCGCGAGATGTTCACGCTGTCGCGGGACCGCTACCAGAGCCTTTTGGCTCGCTACCAGGCGATCTACGAGGGCCCGGGCGATTTCCCCCTGAGGGACGAGGCGCTCTTCAAGATCGCGCTGGTGCAGGCGCTCTACGGCCCGGCCCGCGAGGCGCTGGCCGCCTCGATCACCTACCAGCTCCGCTACCCCCGGGGTGTCTTCGCCACCATCGTGAAAAAGATGCGCGAAGAACTCCTGCTGCCGGTCTACCGGGAAACCTACGCCGGCCACGATGACGCGGCCCTGGTGCAGCTCGCCCTGGACAACCGGGAGTATCTGGTCCGCTGTCTGGGCGACCCCGAGTTTGCGGGAAGGGTATCCGAGGCCTGTCAGAAAACCGGCATGCTCGGTCAGGAAATCAGCCTGTTCGGCTACCTTTCCGAGCGCAATTGGGCGGCTGACTCGGCGCTCTTCATGATGACGCGCGTGGTGGAGGATGCCATTACCCTGGGAAACACCGCCCTGGTCGAATCGGGCGCCCGCAGTTACCTTGCCCGCTTTCCGGGCGCCCCCCGCAGTCAAAGGATGCATGAGTACCTGGGCCGGGTCACCTTCCAGCGGGGCGAGCTGAATCGGGTGGCCTCGGAACTCTCCTTTCTGAACGCCAAGGGGAGGGCGCGGGAAATCCCCGAGAGCGACTATTACCTCGGCAAGGCGCTGGTCGCAGACGGGGACCTGCGGGGCGCCGAGCGCGCCTTGGCCAGGTTCGCCGCGCAGGCAAAGGGGGGGACGCCGCTTTTGCCCGACTGCTATTACAACCTAGCCGGAGCCAGGGTCGCGCTGAAGCAGTACCCCGGGGCGCTCGCCGCTTACCGGGAGGGGCTGAAGTCCGCCTCCGGCGAGATGGCAGACCAGTATCTCTACAAAATGGGTGAACTCTACCTGCAGCTCAAGATGGTCAATGAGGCGCAGGGCGCCTGGGACGAGGTTGTCAAGAAGGGGGGCGCAGGGACCTGGGGCAAGCTCGCCGCCGTGTCGCTCAGCGACCTGCGCTGGCGCCTGAAGATTGCCACGCATCTCCCCTGACTGTCAAAATTATGACTGCTGCAGTCCGAGTGGCCGAGACCAGCGATGCCAGCCGATGGTACGGCTTTTGCTGTGGAGGCTGTGCAGCTGCACAAGGAGGAAAACCATGCCTGTTAACGGAATTTTCGGCACGACCATCGAGCTATTAGGAAAGACCCTGGATTTGAGGACCCAACGCCAGAATTTGATCTCTGCGAACCTCGCCAATGTGGAGACGCCGGGATATACCCCGACCGACATTTCCTTCGAGGGGGAACTGAAGAGCGCCCTGAAGAAGGGGCCCGTGACGCAAAGCCCGAACCCGCGGCACATCCCGCTCAAAGGCGGGGGGAATGTCGGGTTGCAGCAGGTTACCGGGCAGATGATCGAGCTTCCGGCGAAGTCGGCGGGACCCGACGGCAACGGGGTTGAGATGGAGAGCGAGATGGGACGCATGTCCGAGAACCAGATCATGTACAACGCCTCGGTCCAACTGCTCACCAAGAAATTCGAAATGATGAAGCAAGCGATAAGGGGGACGATCTAAATGGACTTTTTTTCCTCTATGGAGATCAGCGCCTCGGCACTCAGCGCGGAGCGCACCAGGATGAACCTGATCTCCAGCAACCTCGCCAACGTCAACTCGACGAGGACCGCGGAGGGTGGCCCCTACAAGCGCAAGGACGCGGTATTCACGGCGACCTCCACCGCGGGATCCTTCGGCGCGGCGCTGGGACATGCCGCTGACGCCCGCCGGGTGGAAATTACGCGGATTCAGGAAGACCAGAACCCGCCCCGGCTGCAGTATGAACCGACCCACCCGGATGCCGACGCCGCGGGATACGTTGCCTACCCGAACGTGAACGTGGTGTCGGAGATGGCTGATATGATATCGGCCTCCCGCAGCTATGAGGCGAATGTGACCGCAGCCCAGGCTGCCAAGGCCATGGCGATTAAGACGCTTGATATCGGGCGCTAACCTACTAGGGAGTTCATTATGGAAATAAGTGCAATAGGCAACATAAGCGGTCTCTCCCAGGCCTTCCCGATGCAAGCCTCTGCGCCGGTGCAAAACTCCACCAACGACTTCGGCGACCTGCTGGGGAAAATGGTTGGTAAGGTGAGCGAGCTTCAAAATAACGCGGACCAGTCGATCCAGAGCCTTGCGACCGGTGAAAACAAGGGGCTTCATGAGGTCATGCTTGCAGTCGAAAAGGCCAGCGTCTCCTTCCAGATGCTCACCCAGGTGAGAAACAAGGCGGTAGAGGCTTACCAGGAAATCATGAGGATGCCGGTATAGCTGGCATGCTTGCGGCACCCGCGCGGGAACCCCGTTGGCGGAATTGTGGAATCCCCCGAATCAGGGGGGACGCGCGTTTGATGTGGGGATGCTATGCCGGAAGGCCTTAAAAAATTGTTGGAACCTTTTCTTGCCCTGAGCTCAGGCAAGCGGATCGTCGTCGGGGGGGTGGCCCTGATCTCCCTGCTCGCCTTCGCAGCGCTGATCAGTGTCGCCAACAAAACTGATTTCCGTCCCCTGTTCGCCAACCTGACCAGCGAGGACGCTGGCGAGATCGTCAAGAAGCTCAAGGAACAGAAGATCCCCTATGAGTTCTCCGATGACGGCAAGGCGGTCCTGGTTCCTTCGGACAAGGTGTACGAACTGAGGCTGTCGCTTGCCAGTGAGGGGCTCCCCCAGGGTGGCGGGGTCGGCTTCGAGATCTTCGACCGCAAGAACTTCGGCATGACCGAGTTCGTGCAGAAACTCAACTACCAGAGGGCGCTGCAGGGCGAGCTCTCCCGGACCATCTCCCAAATTTCCGGGGTCGAGTCGGCCCGAGTGCACCTGGCACTTCCCGAAAAGACACTTTTCAAGGAATCGGAAAAGCCGGCCACCGCCTCCGTGGTGCTGAAGATGCGCTCTAACGGCGCCCTGCGCGACTCCGAGGTGCAGGGAGTCGTGCACCTGGTGGCCTCTTCCATCGAGGGGATGGACCCCGACAACGTGACGGTCCTGGACACCCGCGGCAAGGTGCTCAGCAAGAACTCCTCCGCCGACGCCGCCAGCAAGCTCACCGGATCGCGCCAGGAGGCCCAGCGCGCCTTCGAAAAAGCTCAGGAAGACAAGCTGCAAAGCCTGTTGGACAAGGTGGTTGGCTCCGAGAAATCGGTGGCGCGAGTCTCGGCAAGCTTCGACTTCAAGCAGGTGGAGAAGTACGAGGAGCGCTACGACCCGGAGACCGCGGCGGTCAGGAGCGAGCAGCGTAGCGAGGAGAAGGGTGGGACGACCACGACAGCCAGCGGGACTCCCGGGGTGCAGGCCAACCTCGCCAAGTCTGCCCCCGGCAGCACCCAGGGTGGAGGCACCAAGAGCGACGAGACCCTGAACTACGAGGTGAGCCGCTCCACCGCAAGGACCATCGAGCCGGTGGGTGCCCTGAGCAAGGTCTCGGTGGCCATATTGGTGGACGGCAAGTACGAGTTGGCCCCGGGCGCCAAGCCCGACGCAAAGCCGAAGTACCAGCCTAGGAGTCCGGACGAGTTGCAGAAAATCGAAGCGCTGGTGAAGAGTGCGGTAGGGTTCAACGCGGAGCGCGGCGACCAGGTGACCGTGGCCAACATTCCGTTCCAGGAAACCGGTGAAGGCGCCCCGGAGGCGGCCAAGTGGTGGGAAGCGCCGATCGTGCAGGGGCTCTTGAAGAACGGCCTGATTGCTCTCGGCTTCCTCGCGCTGCTCTTCTTCGTGATCCGCCCCCTGCTGAAGATCCTGAGGGCCGAGCCACCTCTAGAAAGCTTCCTCCCGATACAGACTGATCAGGAGGCGGCCTTGATGATCGAGGAGGCCAGGCGCGAGCAGGAGGCGTTAAAACTAACCCAGGTTGAGCTGGCCGAAAAGGCGAAACAGGACCCCTACCAGGTCGCCCAGATCCTGCAGAATTGGCTGATGCACAAGGACTGATAGCGCCTTTTTGCTTTGGCCCTTACCGAAATCTATGCTTGGCCTTTTAACCGGATCAGCCGTTTGATCTGAACAATTACGGACTGATATGCAATACGCTAAACTCAGAGGTGGTGCATGACCGGAGCAGAGAAAGCTGCCATACTCCTTTTGTACCTCGGCCCCGATGCGACGGCCAAGGTGTTCGGGCATATGGACGACACGGATATCAAGAAGATTAGCCAGAGCATGTCGAGGCTAGGACATGTGCCGCGCTCGGAGATCGCCGCGGTGGTCGCCGAGTTCACCGACATCACCAACCCCGAAAGCGGATTCTTTTCCCAAGGCGAGGAGTTCGTCAAGAAGATTCTGGAGAAGGCCCTCGGGCCGCTCAGAGCGGAAACCCTGCTTCAGGAGATTCGCACCTCTGGCATCGGGGATATGTCGGACTTGCTTGCCAGCATGGACCCCCGCACCATCGCCAACTTCTTCTCACAGGAACATCCTCAGACAATCGCGGTTATCCTCGCCAAGTTGAAGCCGAAGCAGACCAGCGAGATTATCTCGCTACTGCCGCAGGAGTTGCAGGCGGAGGTCGTGATCAGGATAGCGGAAGTGGACCAGGTCTCGCCGGAAATCCTTGCCGAGATTGACGAGGTGATCCGGATGGAATTGACCGCGCTGGGCGGGGTGCAGAGGTTCAAGGTCGGTGGGGTGGAGAAGGTGGTCGACTTGTTCGCGCACCTGGACCGTAGCCGCGAGAAAAAAATTCTCGACGAGCTCGATTCCAAGAATCCGCCGCTGGCCGAGGTGATCAGGAAGCATCTCTTCACCTTCGAGGACATCTTCAAGCTGGACGACCGGGCCATCCAGGGGATCATGAGAGAGGTGAGCAACGACACGCTTACCCTCGCCATGAAGACATCAACCGACGACGTGAAGGACAGGATTTTCCGCAACATCTCGAGCCGCGCCGCAGAAATGATCAAGGAGGACCTGGAGGTAATGGGCCCGGTACGCTTGTCTGACGTGGAGAAGGCGCAATCCGAGATTATCAAGATCGTTCGGAAGATGGAGGAGGAAGGGAAGGTGGTCATCGCCGGACGTGGTGCGGACGATGTCCTCGTATAAGATCATCCGCAAAGGGGCAGACCCACTGAAGAGTTACCACCTGGGGCCTCCGGACGGCGAAGTTCTCGAAAGGAGAGACCTCGGTTTTCGAGTCATCCAGCTGGGTGAGGTCGAAAAGGAGCCCGAGCCGGAGGAGGAGCCGTACCAGCCACCTCCCTGCATTCCTGAGGAGGAAGCCTTGCAGCGCATTCAGCAGGCCCGCGCCGACGGCCTCAAGGAAGGCGGCAAGCAGGCTGAGGCGGCTCTGGCCAAGGTGAGCGAGGCCTTGGCGCAGGCCCTCCTGGAGGCCGGGTCGCTGCGCGGACGGCTTTTGCACGAAAGTGAGGAGGATCTCTTGAAGCTTGCCGTCCTGATCGCGCGCACGGTCATGCTGCGGGAGCTCTCCTGCGACTCGGGGATACTTGCCGGCATGGTGCAAGGCGCGGTGGAGCTTGCCTCTGACGGTGGCGAGGTCACCGTCAGGCTGAACCCGGAGGATTACGCGCTGATCTCGGCCCGGCCCGAGTTTGCCAAGGTCTCGGGCGAGAAGCGCCGGGTCACGCTGAAGGGGGACCCGGCGGTGCCCGGCGCCGGATGTCTGGTGGAAACGGTGCGCGGCAACATCGACGCGGGGCTGGAAGCCCAGCTCCACGAGATTTACCGGAGGCTTTTCGAGGAGAAGAGCGCCCGGAGGGGTGAACATGGCGCCGATTGACCTTTCCCGCTACCTTTCCATCGTGCAGGCGGCCAAGCCGGTCCGCTTCCACGGCAAGGTAACCCAGGTGGTCGGCCTGGTGATCGAGGGGTATTGCCCGGATACCGCGGTGGGCTCCCTGTGCGAGGTCCACTCGGAAGGGTCCGCGCCGATCCCCGCGGAGGTGGTCGGCTTTCGCGACAACAAGACCCTGCTGATGCCGCTTGGCGAGCTGCGCGGGGTGGGGCTCGGGAGCCTGATCTCGGTGCGGCGCGAGAAGGCGTCCCTGGGAGTGGGGCCCGCCATGCTCGGCCGGGTGATCGACGGCCTGGGCGCCCCGATCGACGACAAGGGGCCGATCGCGGTCGTTGACGAGTATCCTATCTACGCGGCTCCGGTCAATCCGATGCACCGGCGACCGATCAGAAAGCCGCTCAACCTCGGTATCCGCGCCATCAACGGTCTTTTGACCTGCGGCGATGGGCAGCGGGTCGGGATCATGGCCGGCTCCGGGGTTGGCAAGTCGACGCTCCTCGGGATGATCGCGCGCTACACCGAGGCGGACGTCAACGTGATCGCCCTGATCGGCGAGCGCGGACGGGAGCTGCGCGAATTCATCGAGAAGGACCTGCAAGAGGAGGGGCTCAAGAAGTCGGTCGTCGTGGTCGCCACCTCGGACCAACCTCCGCTGGTCAGGATGCGCGGCGCCTACATAGCGACCACCATCGCTGAGTACTTCCAGGCGCAGGGGAAGAAGGTGCTTCTGATGATGGACTCCGCGACCCGCTTCGCCATGGCGATGCGGGAGGTGGGGCTCGCCATCGGGGAGCCGCCCACCACCAAGGGGTACACCCCGTCGGTCTTCGCCGCGCTGCCGAGGCTTCTGGAGCGCAGCGGGAACTTCCAGGGGGGGAGCATCACCGGGCTGTACACGGTGCTGGTCGAGGGTGACGACTTCAACGAGCCGATCTCTGATGCGATGCGCAGCATCCTGGACGGACACATCATCCTCTCACGGGAGCTCGCGGCCCGCAACATCTACCCGCCAATCGACCTTTTGAACAGCGCGAGCCGGGTCATGTCGGACGTGACCTCCAGCGAGCATCGGCGGGTGGCGGGGCAGTTCAAGGAAGTCCTGGCCGCGTACCGGCAGGCCGAGGACATGATCAACATCGGCGCCTACAAGGTGGGAAGCAACCCGAAGATAGACTACGCCATAGCGAAGATGGACCAGATGATCGCCTACATGAAGCAGGACGTTAGCGACGGAGTTGGCGTTGAAGAGTCCATAGCGGTGCTGGCAGACATCTTTGCAGGATATGGCGCTTAAACGTTGCGCCAGAAGGAGGGTAGCATGGCAGGACAACACGAATTCAGGCTGGAGCAGGTGCTCAAGTTTCGCAAGGAAGTCGAAAAGATGCACCAGCTGGAGCTCGCCGCGGCGAAGCAGCAGCACGACAGCGCTCAGGAGCGGCTGATGAGCGAGAAGGGCGCCATGCTGGCGCTGGAGCAGGAGTTCTCCCGGCGTCAGCTGGACGGGATCGAGGCCAAGGACCTGCAGCTTTACGGGCATTTCACCCGGAGAAAGACCCAGGAGATTGCGGCTATCCGGGAGTCTCTCCCCGCTCTGGAACAGGTTGTGCTGGCTAGCCGTGAAGCCCTGCTGGTCGCGGCTAAGGAGAAGAAAGCTTTGGAGATCTTTAAAGAGAAGAAGATGCGGGACCTGAGAATGCAGCAGTTAAATCGTGAGCGTGCCTTTATGGACGAGGTCGCGATCCAGAGCAGGGGAGGGCATCAGTGAGGAAAACGTTGCTGACTCTGCTGGTAGCTGTCGCAGCGCCCTCGCTTTTTGGCCCGGGCGCCTCTGATTGGCAGGCCGGAGCGACTGAAAGGGGAGCGCGGGGAAATTCCTCGCAAATGTCCGACGATGCTGCGTCTCTCGAGGCGAAGCGGCAGCAGCTAGCCGACAAGGAAGCTGCGCTCAAAGCAAAGGAGGAGGCGCTCCGGAAGCTCTCCGCAGCGCTAGACGCCAGGGTAAATGAGTTGAACGCTGCCAAGAGAGGTCTGGAGGGAGCGCTTGTCACCAAGAAAAGGCAGGAAGACGAACGGCATAAAGAACGCTTCAAAAAGATGATCAAGATTTATAAGAGCCTGAAGACGGAAGAGGCGGGAAATCTTATGAACAAGCTGGACGATAAGTTGGTGATTGAGATGCTGGACCAGATGGACCAGAAGACCGCCGTGAAGCTGATCCCCTTTCTCAACCAACCGAGGGTCCTGGAATGGACTCGGCTGAACTTGCACGTGAACTAGGGTGGGGGAAGCTGCAATGCAGTTGAACCAACAAAGAGAAAAACCATTATGAAAGGGTATGGATGCACGTATAAGTTCCCGATGTTAGCAGCCCATGTCACAAAAGGGGGAGGTGAAACAGAATGAAAATGATGCAAAACTCAGTAATGTTTCAAGACGCAGCTTCTGTTGTTCAGCTTCAACCTGGCAAGGCGATGGTTTCGGTATCACAGCCCGCGGAGACCAGCGGTCGTTTTGCAGAACTGCTGCAAAAGCAAACGTTGCAGGATGGGCCAGCAGCTCAGTCGACTTTGGTTAAAGGCGACCAGGCTGCGAGGCAACAGGGGCTTTCGGGCGGTGCGCTGCGGATTCTTACCAGGCCAAAGGCCTTACTAGCGGCAACGGAAGCACAAACATCGCAACAGTCACCTCATGAGAACACCGGTACAAGCGCAAGCACCGGCACGAGCGCAAGCACCGGCACGAGCGTGAGCACCGGCACGAGCGTGAGCACCGGCACAAGCCTAAGCACCGGAACAAGCGTGAACTCCGGAACAAGCGTGAACGCCGGAAGGAGCGTGAACACCGGAAGGAGCGTGAACACCGGAAGGAGCGTGAACACCGGAACGAGCGTGAACACCGGAACGAGCGTAAGCGCCGGAACGAGCGCAAGCATCGGGACAGGCGCTTCGGCAGTAGTCCAGGGCATAGCAAAGGGAGCAGATCACGGGATTTCGGAAGGCGCACTGCAATTTCCTCCCGGCCCAGTTGCCACGAATGCACAAAAATCGCAACAATCAGCAGCTGTTGAGAGTGCCGGTAAAAACCTCGGCGCAAGCGGTGGGGCAGTAGCCCCGGTCAAGGCCAGAGGGGCAGATTTCAAAAATAGCCTCGGTGGTAGACACCTGAGCATGACGGCCGCAGTGCAGGAAAGCACCGCCTTGAGCGATATGCAGCAAGGCGGGGGTGTCTCCCAGGCAAACGGGGGAGACGCAGAGAATACCATCATGCCAGTCCAAGTCGGAACCAGGAAGCCGGATCGGGAGAATGGCGGTCTCTCCCCGCGCAAAAACTGGGCGGCGGAAGCACAGGATACCGCTTCGTTAACCGTTGCGGCGCAACTGGGAATGAGCGGCGCCTTCCCTACCACAACAGGTCCGGCACTCGTCAATACGGTACAAGGTAGTTTAGCGACTTCCTCAGCCGGTGAGTCGGAACTTTCAGAAAACGGCAAAGCGACCCTGGCAGCTGTCGGGTCCACCCCGCCAACAGATGTAGCAACAGTACTCCTGAAGCCTGCAGCCGTTATCGCACAAACATTAGCAGTGCAAGACGCGGCGGCGAATGGCCCCAGATCGGCTCTTCCGACGCAAATGGCGTCCAACGCTCCGATATTCAATGCGGCACCCAGAACCCCTCATGAGAAGGGTTCGCTCCTTACGGCCGATCAAAAAAGTCAGCAAGGCACCATCCCTGCCGCGACCCAGCCGGCTTCAACGGGGCAGGTAAGTGAACGCCTCGCCGGGGTCCAGAAGGGTCCGGTGACGGATACGCAGTTCGCCGCTTCCCCGGAGCCGGGTCCCGGCACCCAGCAAAACGCTGATGCCAAGGGAGAGGCCATCAGTCAGATCACGGTGGAAGCTCCGGAAAAGAAAGCACCGGCGTTGGCAACTTCACCAAGGGAGAACCAAGTCCCCGCAGCAGTCCCCACCGCGGCTTCGGTTACGGAGCAACCAACAGTCAACACTGCGGCCGCTTCGGCAACCGGTAGCTCGCAGCCTGACCAGGTGGCCGGGGGGAACAAGGGTCAGCGTATCGCAATGGGTTTAAATGGGACCTACGGCACCATGCGGGGCCCGACAGAACAGACCAGCAGCAAACCGGAGGTGCTCGTCGAGAACTCCGGCAGCAAAACTGCATCCGTAATAGGTACTGCTACATTCGTTCCTTCTCAGGGATCCGCAGGACAAAACGGTTTTGGCGATGCGGGTAAAAACGGACACTCTGAGCAGAAAGCCCAGACCAGTCAAGGAGCCCCGATCCAGCCCCAAGGAATAGGGCTGCCAGCTACCCCCGTCGGGGAATTGCCTCAGCCCGAGGTGAAACCGGAGAATCTGAAAAGTGCGTTGCATGAAAGCATCCTGGCCCAGGTCAAGGACGGCGTGGTAAAGCATGACAACAAGGGAAACGGCCAGATGAGCATTCGGCTCAATCCGGGTGAATTGGGCGAGCTGAAGATTCAGGTCCGGATGGATGACAACCGGGTCCGGATCGAGGTCCACGCCGACAACTCGACGGTCAAGGACCTGCTGATGAGCAACCTGGGCAGCTTGAAGGATTCACTCAGCAGTAAGAATTTCAGCATGGAAGGTTTCGATGTTTCGACCGGCGGGGGAGCTTTCAACAGCCCTCTACCCGATCAAAAGGAAAGCCCGCGGCAACAGCCTTTGCTCCGATCGGCCAGAGCTGGGGCCTATCCCGAACAGACGAAGGATGCTGGGGTCAATTATTTGACCGGGGAAGTCAACAATCTGCTCGACGTGCGGTTTTAATACGGGAGGTAACAACAGATGATCACGAATATCGCGGGGACAGCAGCGGTCGGAACAGCAGCAGCCGACTCTGCAATGAAACAGGCAACCGGGATGGACATGGATAGCTTTCTTACCCTGTTCGTCACCCAGCTGAAAAACCAGGACCCTTTGAACCCCCAGGACAGCTCGCAGTTCGTCACGCAGCTGGCCCAGATTTCGCAGGTCCAGCAAGCCTACAACACCAACACTAACTTGACGAGCTTGCTGAACCAGGGCGGTAACTCCATGACGGTAGCCTCTGTTTCCCTGATCGGAAAGCAGGTCGAGGCCTCGGGTTCCCAAGTCAGCCTGCAGTCGGGAAGCTCCGCCGCCATAAACTTCAGCCTGGCTGGAGCCGCAAATCAGGTGAACGTATCGGTAAAGGATTCCACCGGTGCGACGGTTAAGACCCTGTCGGGCGGAGCGATGGCGGCCGGAACTGGCTCTCTCGCCTGGGATGGCACCAACACCGCCGGGACTGCACTCCCCTCGGGCGCCTACAGCTTCAGCGTTTCTGCCACTGATGCCAGCGGCAAGTCCGTGACCAGCAACCCTCTCATCAGGGGTGTTGTGAGTGGAGTGGATATGTCCGGGGCCACTCCGATGCTCAACATCGGTAACCTCGAGATCAATCTTACTGACGTGACTTCGGTAAGCAGCGCGGGGGGCTGAGATGATTGACAACAGCATCTTATTCCCGCAGCCGATTCAGGCCCCGCTCAGGTCGAACCCGGCAGCCCCGAAAGGGGGGACGCAGGCAGTTGCGAACTCGCCTTTTGCAAAGGTACTGGACCAGAAGCTTCCCTCCCAGCCGGTGCGTCTCTCCCAGCACGCCCAGGAGAGGCTCAAATCACGGGGGATAACCCTTTCGGAAACCGACATGAAAAGCCTTTCGGCAGCAGTCGACAGCGTGGCGCAGAAAGGGGGCAAGGATTCCCTCATCATGATGAATAACGCAGCGCTGGTGGTCAACGTTAAAAACCGGACTGTGGTGACGGCGATGGACCGGCAGGGAATGCAGGGAAACGTGTTCACCAACATAGATTCAGCCGTCGTCCTGTAGATCGGGGGCAGCAAGAAGGTAACATCCACCAAGGTGTTTTTAACAATCGCCTGACACAACATGGCATTTTTCAGGGCTGGCCCTCCAGAAGGAAAGCCCGGGGACACCGACCGACAGAGGCGTCCCGCAAACACAAACGACAGGAGACAACAAAAATGAGTCTTACATCCGCATTGTATACAGGGGTTAGTGGTCTGGTGACCAACAGTACGGCACTGAATGTTATCGGCAACAACATCGCCAACGTGAACACTGTTGGTTACAAGGGGGCGACGTCGGTATTCTCAGACATGCTTTCGGCGAACATCGGGAACAACTCCCAGGTTGGCTCGGGGGTGAAGATGCAGACCGTGGCAAACAACTTCACCCAAGGGACTGCCCAGAGCACGGGGAACGTTACCGACCTTGACATCCAGGGCAACAGCCTCTTCGCCCTGGCGGAGCCCGGAGCCGCTTCTGCGACCCCGGCTACTGCGTATCTCAGCCGAAACGGGTCCTTCACGGTAAACAGTAACCACGTCCTGGTAAATCCGGACGGCTACCAGGTGCTCGGCACGGATGGTAAACCGATCACATTCGTGGACGACGGGACAGCTGCCAACGCAAGTACCAATTTCGGCAAGATCACCTCGGTCTCGCCCACAGGCCTCATCACCTTCCTCGCCGCCGACGGCATCACGCAGAACTACTACAACGGAAAGGGCGTCGCGGTGACGCCGGTCTCTGCTGGCGTTCCTGCGGCCCCGATCGGAATCGCCTTGCTGTCAGCAGTCGACCCCGCCGCACTGACCAAGGTCGGGGGCTCGCTCTACCAGGGCAACGCGAACGCCGCCGTCGCCGCAGCGTTTTCGGCGCCTAACGGCACCAGCAACCAGATTCTTTCCAACTCTCTGGAATCGAGCAACGTCGACATCTCGGCCGAGTTCGTGAACATGATCACCACCCAGAGGGCTTACAGTGCCAACTCTAAGACCATAACCACGGCTGACCAGATGACCCAGGAAGTGCTGGGACTGATCAGGTAAACGCTGGCTAGAAGGGGGCGTGGTTCGCCTCGCCCCCACGCTTTGTTGCATGCGCGACCGCTGAGTTCAAGCTCCTCTTATCAATCCCCTTTGTGACTTCTGCGGCCACATTTGCACTTCGAAGTTCGGCTGGCCTCCCAGTGGTACCGGGGATTGCCTGGACAACTCTGAGACACGCGCCACGGGTAGCTCGCTTCCCTGCCAGCGCTACTTTGTGCCGATCCCGGCAAATCCTCCGGGCGCGCCAATGAAAAACTTTGTAAAAACCTATCCATTGAGCTTTTTATGTGCCATCCGAAATAATGAGTAGAGCCGGCTCACCGCACAGGCCGGCTGCGCTGGTTAATAGTAGACGGTTTTTCCCCTAACCACATTAAGGATGCGTATGAAATATCTTATACGGTTGCAGCTCCCTTTCCCCTACCCGGTAGTCCTTGGTTTGATTCTTTGGTTCGCGTCGCCCGGCTCGGCCAACGCCGCTGCAACTTTCAACAACTGGAGCAGCAGCGGGCCCTTTCCCGTGCCGTCAAAAGCGGTAGTCGCAGCTCTGGCGGTGGCGCCGACCTCTCCTGCCACCGTATATAACGGCACCGACGGGGGGGGCATCTACACCATGAGCGGGGGGGGGGGGGGGGGGCCTGGTCTGCAGCTGGCCTCGGGCTGAAAAATATGCAGATCCGGGGTCTGGCCGTCCATCCCGTCAATCCGACCATTATCTACACAGGTACCGCTGCAGGGGTGTTCAAAAGCAGCGATGCCGGCGCTTCCTGGAGCAGGCTTTCTAACGGCATTTCCCTTATCGATGTGCGAGCTCTGGCTATCGACCCCAAAGCTCCGGCCACGGTCTACGCAGCTACCGCAGCCGGAGTCTCAAAGAGCGTCGATAACGGAGCCAACTGGCTCGGCGCGAATGCCGGACTCGTGAGTCTCGACGTGCGCGCTCTGCTGATTGATCCGACGACGGCGCCGAATACCCTTTATGCCGCAACCAGCGCCGGAATTTTCCAAAGCAGCGACGGCGGGGCGAATTGGGTCGCAGTCAACACCGGTCTCGCCAGCACCGACGTGCTTTCCCTGGCATACGCCGCCACCACCCCGGCGACGACCATCTTCGCAGGAACCAATGGCGGCGGCCTTTTTATCAGCACTGACAGTGGCGCGACTTGGACGGCAGACAACGCGGGAGGCCCCCTGTCCAGTCTGGCCGTGAACGCCATACTGATCGATAATCCGTCGGCACCGACGCTCGCCTATGCCGGCACCGGAAACGGCCTTTTCAAGCAGCCGTACAGCACTGGAACCTGGAATAACTGGAGCGCTGCCAGTACTGGAATCACGGCGTCTGCGGTCATTCATGCCATCGCCAACGATCCGGTTCTCCGCACCACGGTCTATGCGGGTACTGACCTCGGGGTTTTCCGCAGCGCTAATGGCGCAGCAACCTGGAGCGCGGTATCTGCCGGGCTGCGCCACGGAACTGCTCTGGCAATCAAGCCTACCGATCCCACGGTCCTGGTCTCAGGTTTAGGTGGCGGCGGCATCTATCACTCCAGCGACAGCGCCAGCAGCTGGATTGCCACCTCAAGCGCTGAACCGAGCACGCCGACTGCACTGGTTTACGACATTTCCGGCTCTCCCGTGTATGCCGGCTCAGGAAGCGGCGTGTTCACCTCGCTTGACGACGGCGCCAGCTGGAACAGCATCAGCAGCAGCCTCGGAAATACCGCGGTACGCACGCTCGCCTGGGGACCGGGAAATGCCCTGCACGCCGGCACAGCGCAGGGGATCTTCGTCTGGAGCAGCGGCAGCGCGACCTGGGCTCCCTATGGCGCCGGCCAGCCCCAAAATACCGATCTGACCGTCCTTGCCTACCGGTCGCCGTATCTTTTTGCCGGCAGCAACGGTGGCGGGGTCTTTCGCTCCGATAGCGGAGGCGGTGGCGGCTGGACCCAGATAAACTCGGGACTCACCAATACCGTGATAACCTCTCTCGCCCTCGACGCGTCCAACGTCTATCTCGGGACCGCCGCGGGCGTCTTCAGGTCCGCGGACAATGGAAGCACCTGGAATGCGGTCAATAGCGGCTTGACCAACCTGAACATCGAGTCTCTTGCCCTCGCCACGGGGGTTCCGGCATTTCTGACCGCAGGCACCGGAGGTGGGGGGGGCTTTTTTTCCACCAACGGCGGAGATATCTGGATTCCGATGAACACGGGACTGAGCGACCTGGCGGTGACCGCCCTCGCCGCGAGCTCCAGCACCAAAAAAGTCTTTGCCGCAAGCGCCGGAGCAAAGATCTTCAGTCTCAACCTGAGCCCAGTCTGCACCGTCACTCCCGCCGCGCCGCTGCCGGCGAACCCGATTAATTTCGGCGCGGTCAATATCTCCAGCACGGACATGGGCTCAACCATCTTCTCCCTGCAAAACAGCGGAACTTTGCCGCTGAATGTGTCATCCATGACGCTCGGTGGTGCAGACAGCGCCATGTTCACCATTGCATCGGGCGGCAGCCGTCCCTGCACGCTGGCAACGCCCATCAGCGTGGAGGCGGGAGACTACTGCACCTTGAGTGTCAATTTTATTCCGACCTCCTCGGGGAACAAAACCGCTTTCCTGGCTATTTTCTCGGACGCCCCCAACCAGCCGGTTACCAGCTACCTCCTGGGCAAGGGCGGTTACCCGCCGGTGGCAACCATATCATCCCCGGTAAGCGGAGCCACCGTTCGCAATCCCGCCTTGATTTCCGGCATCGCCCTGGACAAAATTCAGGTGGACCCGGGAAGCGACGGCACCGGCGCCACCCTGGTCAAGGTGGAAATATCGACTGACAACGGCTCGACCTGGAAGAGCGCGACCAAGAATCCCACTCTTAATACCTGGACCCAGTGGAGCTACAGCTGGAGCGCGGCTCCGCTCCCGCTGAACGGACCGTATTTCATTTCTGCCCGGGCAACGGACAGTAACGGTTTCGTCCAGACGGCCCTGTCTACCATCAGCCTGACGGTTGACAACACCCCGCCGGTGACTACCATAACGGCCCAGCCGAAGCTGCTGGATACTAACGCCAACCCTTCCTTCAGCTTCAGCGTCAACAAGTCGGCGAGCTCCCTGTGCCAGCTTGACGCCGGGACCTCGGCGCCTTGCAGCAGCCCGTTCGGCTACAATAGTAGCCTGAGCGATGGCAGCCACACCTTCAGCGTCATCTCGACCGACTCCATTGGCAACGTAGAAACTTCGCCCAAGAGCTACAGCTGGGTAATCGACACCGTCCCGCCGGTAACCAGCATCAGCAGCTTCCCAGCCTTCTACACCCAGTTGACCGGTGCCACTTTTGCCTTTTCCGCCAACGAGGCAAACTCGACCTTCCAGTGCGGCCTCGACGGCGTCGTTGCTGCCTGCAGCAGCCCAAAGGTCTACACAAACCTCCCGGATGGAAACCACACCTTCACGGTCCAGGCGACGGACCCGGCAGGAAACACGGCAGCCACCCCCCCCGCCACTCCGAGCTACAGCTGGATCGTGGACAAGAACAACAAGCCGACCACTACGGTCGATGCGCCGCTCGCGCCACTCACGGGGCTGAACTACACCTTCACCGGCACGGCAGCCGACAGCGTTTCCGGGGTGAAGATAGTCAACGTCTCCATCAATAACGGCACTCTTAACCCTGCCATTGACAGCTCCGCCCTTTCGGCTCCACCCTGGGCCAGTTGGGCCTTCCCCTGGAGCCTCCCCGTTAACGGCACCTATACGGTACAGGCCCAGGCAACCGACAATGCGGGCAATGTACAGGTAAGTCCGGTGGGCGTCAGCCTCGTGGTGGCCAATCCGGTGCCTGTCGCGCAGCTCGTGTCACCTGCCAGCGCTGCACTGATCAGCAGCACCACCCCTCGGGTCATCACCGGTACCGCCCAGCCCGGCAACGGCGGGCTCCCTCTGCAAAAGGTCCAGGTCACCGTCTTTCCCTCGTCAAGCCCTCCGGCAAATCTCAGCTGGACGGACGCCACCGGCACTACGAACTGGAGCTTCAACTGGCAATTCCCGGTTGACGGCAACTACACCGTCCAGGCACGCGCGCTGGACGTTGCGGCCGACCTGAGCGGCGCCGTCATCGGCAACGCTTCCCCGGTGGTCAGCGCCAATGTGACGATCGACACCGCTCCCCCGGTTTCCAGCATCACGGCGCTCCCCAATTCGTACCTGAGAGGACGGCTGCTTACCTTGGCCGGCGCGGCCACGGACCCTGCTCCCGGCACCGGCGTGCAGCAGGTGGCCATCTCCGTCACGGACAGTTCGGGGCAGGCGAACACGGGAACCGCGAATTACAACAGCGCGGCCCAAACCTGGGTCTACACCAGCGGCACCCTCGCCGACGGCACCTACGTCGTGCAATCCAGCGCCAGCGACCACGCCGGGAACCAGCAGGCAAACCCGGCCAGCATGACCATAACCATCGATAATGTCCCTCCGGTCACCAGCATCACGGCTCAGCCGGCCGCCCTCACGAACCAGTCGTTGGCGTCATTCAGCTTTGCTGCCAATGAACCGGCCACCTTCACCTGCACCCTGGACGGCGCTGCTGCACCCTGTGTCTGCAGCAACGCGACGACCACCTCGTGCACCCAGAGCTACAGCGGACTTGGCACCGGAACCCACTCTTTCTCGGTCTTGGCGAAGGACACCGCCGGCAATGTAGAGACGGCGGCAAAATCCGCCGGCTGGAGCATAGACCTGGTGCCTCCGACTGTCATCCACAGCACTCCGGCCAACGGCACCACGCAGATCAGCGTCGCCGGTTCCACACTGACGGTTGCCTTCAGTAAGGATGTCGATCCCAGCACCGTCAACAGCACGACCTTCTACCTGGTACCCAGTGCCAGCGGTTCCGTCAGTTACAACCCGGCGACGCGCACGGCAACCTTCGCCCCCAGCGCGCCGCTGTCCTACACGACAAGCTATACGGCAACCGTCAGCACCGGCGTAGCCGACCTGGCAAAGAATACGCTGGCAAGCAACTACTCCTGGAGCTTCAGCACCGACCCGGAGGGGGATGTGAATATGGACGGCAAAGTTGACCTGGCCGATGCCCTGCTCTGCCTGCAGATGGCGACCGGACTGGTCACTCCTTCGGCAAGGCAGCTGCGCCACGGAGACCTTGCCCCGTTCAAAAACGGCAAGCCGGCCCCTAACGGGAAAATCGATGCCAGCGATGCACTGATCATATTGTCCAAAGCGGTTGGACTAATCAGCTGGTGAATTCATCCATTATTGTTCAAAGGCGGCAAATTATGCGTACTCAATATGTTATCCTGATCGGCATACTCGCGTTTTCGGCGCTTCTCGCCGGTTGCGGCGGAGGAGGCAGCACGACCGGCGGGGTGAACTCCGGCACTGGGAGTTCTGCTAACACCGGGACCACGATCTCCGGAGTTGCCTCCAAGGGGATCATCAAGGGTGGAGTGGTGAACATCTATTCGCCTCCCGCGTCCGGAGATATCACCGGCAAAATCCTGCTGAAAACCGTTGCAACCGACGCCTCGGGCAGATTCAGCGCCAATATCGGGAGTTACACCGGTACCGTCCTCATAGAGGCGAGCGGAACGTATACCGATGAAGCGACCGGGAGCCCAGCCTCGATCAGCGCAGCCGCACCGTTAAGGGCGGTGACGGTCGTCAGTAGCGCCGGAGCGACGGTGACGGCGGCCGTCACCCCACTGACCGAACTGGCGACCCGAAAGGCGCTTTCCGGCACCACCCTGACCCAGGCCTCGGTTGCCTCTGCCAACTCCCTGGTTTCCAACCTGTTTCAGCTGGATATCCTTGCGACTAGTCCGGTAGATCCTGGAGTTACCGCTATCAATGCCGCGAGCCAGGTGCAGAGGGACTACACCATTGTCCTGGCGGGAATCTCGGAACTTGCCGCCTCAGCCGGGTCGCTTACTGCCGTTGTTGACTCTTTCTATAACGATCTTGTCGCAACCGCCCGGCTTTCGACGACCAGCGCCGCCAATTTCCAGCATGCCGTCGCGGCCTTTCTGGCCGACGGAGTCCACAACCAAACCGGAATCACCGTAGCCTCCCCGGCGCTGGCGGCGGTCGGCAACTTTACCGGCGTGCTTAACCTGGTAACCCAGGGGGCCAGCAGCGCGCCGATTACTTCGCTCCAGACGACACTTATCCTGCCTGCCGGGGTCGTGATAAAGACCGCTGCCAACGGAGCCGCCATAGTTTCCGTTTCAGGAGTAGCCGAAAATGCGGCGGCGTCCGGGATAAACTACCTCCCCCCCAGCACGCTGATTTTGGCCGTGATAAGCTCGCCCGGATTCGCACTGGGTCAGTTCGCGACCCTCACCTATGTCGCGAGTCCCGGAACCATACCGGTTGCCAGTGATTTCCTCATCTCCAGCAGCAAGATCACCGGCTTTGACGGTCGTAACGACTTTGACATCGCTGCCAGCATAGTCCCCATGCTTCCCTGACCGGAAGCTGAAAATACCGGAAGCCGCGCCGTGCGGCTCCCGGCAAGCTTGCTCTCCTGAATGCGGGCGGGCCCGCCAACCTTCGGGGTTGCGAACCCAGTATTTCCATCTTGCCGCTTGCCGCAGGTCGCCTCTCCGCCTCCCTTTTGCCGGGAGAGAAAACCCAAAAGGGGATGCGCCATAGGCGCACCCCCTTTTGGGACCTCAGGGAAAAAGCTGGTTCAGAAGAGATATTTGATCCCCACGTTAAGGACCTCCCCCCCGACATCCCATTTCACCTTGCTTTTGACGTTCTGCGAGTCTGTTAAGGCGAGCTCGGGTTTGGCAACGAACCATTTGAAATCGGCTCCGAGACGGAACCTGTCCGACAGCTTGCAGTCGCCGCCGAAAACCAGGTGATACCCGAGCGCGCCGCCATGACTGCTTTCCTGGACCGAGGGCGAGCCGCCGTTATAAAAGTCTACCTGGTTGTGGATAGATACGAAGTAGTACCCAAAACCCGCTCCGGCAAAGAGCTCGGACTTTTTCAGGTCAAGGATGGCCTTGGCAGTCGCGGTGATCGGGATGCCGTAGAGGGTTTTGCTCGACTTGCTGTCTGCATTGGTAACGGTGCCGGAGGAACTGTACAGGCCGGTACCAAGTTCCAGGGCCGCATAGGTTTCGGGCCGAAAACCGATGGCCAATTCGGCGCTGTATCCGGTGTTAAAGCTCTGCAAGCCATTGGCGCTCACGCTGCCGTTGGGCAGGAACGACCCCCCTTTGACCGAAAAGTAGCTGGTGTCGGCGGCGCCGGCGCCTGAGACGGAGAGGGGAATCAGAATACACGATAGTAACAATCTTAACTGTGAACTGGGCATGGGGCCTCCCTGGTTGACCGGGTTTCGATTCATTGATGTCTGACGCCGTTCCAAAGCATGGAGCGGACGTTAGCATTGAGCGGCAGTAGGTAATCCTGAGCGGAAATGACGAGATTGTCGGCCATTGCGACGAGTTTAATGGTGAGGTAGAGCTGACCACTTGACTCGGCATAGGTCCCCACCAAGACGGCTTGGGCCTTGTGGGTGAGGGTAATATCCTTGATCTCTCTGGAAAGGAGCAGTTCGCCCTGCAACTGCTTCACAAAGATGCTGTCGCGCAGTTTCAGTTCCACCACGGCATATCCGTTCTGAGTGAGTCTGGTGGCGAGCTGTTCCGACAGCATCCTCCCCAGGCGCGAGCTGTTAAGGTCGTCGATGTTTACCAGCGACGCCACGATGATCGGCTGCCGCTTGTCCAGTGAGCGGGCTGGAGCAATGTTCCCCAGTAACTCATCGACCGCCAGATGATTGGTCTGCAGCAGGAGATCCTCGCGGTCCTGGCCAACAGGGCCGGAAAGTGAGGCGCACCCGGTAAAAAGAGTCAGAAAGGCCAGCAGCAGGGAATATCTCATTGTCCCACCACCCCCAGTTGCTTTACCGGCTTGTCGATTGCCTCGCCAAAGAGATCGGTGTCTTCATCCTCGATGTAATATATATCGGTTTTCCTCAGGAGGTACTTGGAATCGTTCAATATCGAAGTGGTTACAATCAGTTCGGTATGGGTGGCTTGGCCGGCATAGTGTCCGAGGGCATAGTCGGCGAGACCGGAGAGCCCGAGCGTGGTGGGGATCACGGAGGCGGCAGAGCCAATGATGCCGCGTATGACCCAGATACCCGCGGCAAGGGAGGTTAGCGTTCCAGGCAGATGCGTATACCGACTGCTGTCGTGGCGCAGCAACTGAACCTCATACGATACGGCGACCCCGGTTTTGGGATCGGAGGTAACCGGCAGGCCGCGATTGACCAGGCGCGTGATCAGGAAATTTCTAAAGGCGGTGTCAAAGGTCGTATTCCCGCGGGGCTGGATATAAAGCGCCTTGTCATGGAGCGCACTGCCGGGGGCGGAGGCGGCAACCTGGGTCTGATCGGCAATGTCATTGGCTAGAACGTCCCAGTGGTGCGCGGCTTTTGCTTTCTTCTGGGTCGATAGGGGGTGATTGGTGGCAATTGGCACCCGTGAAGCACAGGCGGCAGTCAGCAGCAAGGCGAGAAGCAGAATTATGCGAGGAACCATGTAAAAACCTCCACCGTCAATTTCGGACAGTTAGCAGTTGGGACTGGAAGTCAAAATACTGTCGCGAAGGGTGTCGAATGGTGAAAAATATTCTCTAGGAGCGTAGCAGAAAGCCGAAATCCGCTCGGGGTTGCGACCGCAAGGTCTCGGGAATCTGAGCATGCAAAGTTTCTGCCAAAAGCGCGGTTTTTTTGAAACCGAGTTCGGGTTGTCTCCGCCCCAGCGGTAGTGGCGTTGCGATCCGTCGCGGGGAGGCGCTGGGCGCGGCACGCTCAGTTGCGGTTTTCCCAGCGGGCGGCATACCGGTGGGGCTGGCCCCACCCCTGATACAAATTTGACAGGGCGGCACTGTCCGAAAAGCACTTAACTACGGTCAAAAGGTTGACTTTCGTCCCTCCCGGTTTCCGGGCCGTGAGCAGAACCACCGTATGGCCCTTAATATCACAACTGGCCGTACCAGAAAGGTTTTACCTGCGCACTGGGGCCTTGATTACACTTGCAGCCGACTTCTTTGCTGCTGCACCGCGTTCTGGCACTCAGGTTGCAGGGGTAGTCAAACCCATGCGATTAAGAGGAAATGTAAAGGAGAACCCGGTATGGCCGAGCAGGCAAAGACCCAGGAGGCTGACACCCCTCCCAAGGACAAGAAGAAACTCTTCATCATGATCGGCGCCGCGGTGGCGCTCCTTGCCTTGGTTGGCGGAGGGATGTTCTTCCTCGGGGGGAGCAAGTCGGATAAGAAGCCCGCGCATGGTGAGGCGAAGGTTGAGGCCAAGGCCGAGGAAGGGCACGGCGAAGCCAAGGCTGAAGGAGGCCATGCCGAGGGAGGCCATGCCGAAGGTAAAGGGGGGGGCAGTACCATCTATCCGCTGGAGCCGTTTATCGTCAACATTTACGACGGGCAGGAGATCCGCTACCTCAAACTGAAGGTTGAGTTTGATATGGCGAACTCTGAGGTGAAGCCTGAATTGGATGCCAAGGTGGCACCGCTTCGGGACGCCATCCTGATCCTACTCACCACCAAAACCATGCAGGAGATCCAGGACCTGCAGGGGAAGAACACGTTAAGGGAGCAGATTCTTAGTGCGGCCAACAGGGTGGTCTCGGCAGGAAAGGTAACCAAGGTCTATTTTACCGATTTTGTGGTGCAGTAAGGGTGCCCTCGATGGAAAAACTTCTTAGCAAAGAAGAGATCGACGCACTGGTTGCCGCCGTTTTTGAGGGAAGCTTGAGCCCTGAGGCCGAACTGGCCAAGGACGGGCCCCAGGCCGAGCAGTTCGACCTCTTGGACATCGAGGCGCATCGGGTAATCCCCAACCTCGACATCGTCTACGACGGTTTCATCCGCTACAACCGGGTGACCCTGTCAAACCGGCTCGGAAGGATGGTCGACATCAAGAAGGAAGAGGCGCGTCCCTTCAAGTTCGGGGATTTCCTGAGCGTATTGCCGTCGCCGATCTGCATGGCCATCTACAAGATGGAGCCCTTGAAGGGAGCGGCGCTGATCGCTTTCGACAGCACCCTGGTTTTCACCATCGTCGACAGCATCCTGGGAGGCTCCGGCGTTGCGGCCGGTGCGGGGATGAACCGGCTCTTCACTTCCATAGAGCTGAGGCTGGTGGAAAAGATCGTCAAGGACGTTTTAGGCGACCTGGAGAGGGCCTGGGCTCCGCTTTGCCCGGTCAGTATGAACCTGTTACGGATGGAGATGAACCCGCGCCTGGTGAATATCGTCCCCCCGGAGTATCAGGTGGTCACGGTGGCAATGAAAATACAGATCGAGGAGACCATCGGCAACATGATCCTCGCCATCCCCTTCATGACCATTGAGCCGATCCGGGACAAGTTGAAGCGGGGCGTACAGATGGACATGATGGCGGTGGACCCGCATTGGTCCTACCTTCTGTCCGAGGAGTTGATGGATGTCCCGCTCGACATCTCGGTCGAGATGGGAGGGGCGACCATCTCTTTGTCGGAACTTCTCCGACTTGGGCCGGGAGACACCGTCATGCTGGAAGCCAGTGGAAAGAATGAGCTGGCAGTGAAGATCAGCGGCACAAGTAAATTTATGGGTATTGCCGGGGTGAACGGGGGTAACAAGGCGGTGCAGATCAGCCGTCCCCTGCGTGCAGGAGGTAAAGAGTGAACGAAAAACTCGCTTTAGAGGATCAGAAAGAAGTCACGCAGATGAAGAATCTCGAATTTATCATGGACATCCCGCTGCAACTGACTGTCGAGCTCGGAAGGACTAAGATGCTGTTACGGGATGTGCTGCAGCTGAACCAGGGTTCGGTGGTGGAGCTCACCAAGCTCGCCGGCGAACCGCTCGATGTATTCGTCAACTCGAAACTGGTAGCACGGGGCGAGGCAGTCGTGGTGAATGAAAAGTTCGGAATCAGGCTTTTGGATATTGTCAGTCCGAACGAGAGGGTGGACAAGTTGATATGAAAAAAATAGCGCAGCTCATGGCAGCCTTCCTTCTGGTTCCGGCAGGCGCCGGCGCCGCGGGAGGGCCGGACCTGGCGGGAAGCCTGGCGCAGATGGTCGGCTCCCTGATCCTCGTGATCGGGATCATCCTGATCCTGTACTACTTTGCCGGACGCTTCCTGAAGGTGCCCCAGGCGGGCGGCTTACGTTACATCCGCGTGGTCGAGACCAGGCATCTGGCCCCCAAGAAGTCCTTGGTGCTGGTGGAGGTGGGTGGCGAGTACCTGCTTTTGAGTAACTCCGGGGATACACTCAGTTTCGTAAAGCAGGTGGAAATGGTCGAGGAGATCGAGGTGGTGGATGAGCGCAACTATGCGGCCCTGATTCCAGCCGGATTGGTGGATAAGCTGAAAAAGATGACCTCTCCCTCCAAGGTGGCGGATCTCTGTCTGCAGAAAAAAAGCGGTGGTTTCGCGTGAGACATAAAAAGACCCTGGGAGCCCTGCTGCTGATCGCCTCCCTTGCCCTTGCTGCCACTGTCTGCGCCGAACCGTTGTCGCTTCCGACAGTAAGCGTTGGGATGGGGAAAGTTTCCTCGCCGGCGGACGTGTCGGTGGTGCTGCAGATTTTCTTCATGATGACGGTCATCTCCTTGGCGCCGAGCCTCCTGATGATGACAACCTCCTTCACACGGATCGTTGTGGTGCTCTCTTTCCTGAGGAGCGCGATGGGGACCCAGCAGGCCCCCTCCAACCAGATCGTGATCGGGCTTTCCCTGTTCCTTACCTTCTTCATCATGGCGCCGGTATGGCAGCAGGTTAACACCCAGGCGCTGCAGCCCTACAAGGCTCATACTATCAACCAAGAGGAGGCGCTCAAGCGGGGGGTGGCGCCGGTCAGGAAGTTCATGCTCTCCCAGGTGCGTGAGAAGGATCTGGCCCTGTTTCTGACACTCTCCAAGCTTCCCAGGCCCCGCAATGCGGACGACATACCGACCCTGACACTGATCCCGGCCTTCGTGGTGAGCGAACTGAAGACGGCGTTCCAAATCGGCTTCTTGGTCTACATTCCGTTCCTGGTGCTGGACATGGTGGTCGCCTCAGTGCTGATGTCCATGGGTATGATGATGCTGCCGCCGGTCATGATTTCGCTCCCCTTTAAGATCCTGCTCTTCGTGCTGGTGGACGGCTGGGGGCTCATTATCGGGTCACTGGTGAAGAGCTTCGGGTGAAAGGAAGAAACAGGTTGAGGTTTGAGTGAAACCTAACCTTCCCGGTCAATCCTCCCTGAAGCTCAGTTTCCCACATCCCTTTCCTCAACCCTAACCTCAACCGTAACCGTAACCGTAACCCGGAGTTGTACCCATGACACCCGAACTGGTCGTTCAACTGGGCAGGAGAAGTTTTGAGGCGGTGCTCATGCTCTCGGCGCCGCTTCTGATTTGCGCCCTGGTAGTGGGCCTTTTGGTCAGCATATTTCAGGCAGTCACCTCAATCAACGAGGCAACCCTCGCCTTCGCACCGAAGATCGCCGCTGTTATGGTCGCCATGGTGGTCTTCTTCCCCTGGATGATGATGTACATGAGCGACTTCACCCGCGAAATCTACGGTATGATTGCCAACATGAGGCACTAGCGTGTTCGAGGCGCTCCCGATTGCCAGCCTTGACGACCTGATCCCTTTCGCCCTGGTACTCGCCAGGGTTGCGGGACTCTTCGCAGCGATACCGATGTTCGGCGCCCGAGTGGTCCCCAACCGGGTAAAGACGCCTCTCATCTTCTCCCTGGCCTTGATGCTTTTTCCGATTATCCGGCCCCACAACATACCTGTCACCGGCGACATCATCTCGCTCGCCGTGCTTGTGGTCCGCGAGACCCTGGTCGGGCTCACCCTGGGCTTGGTCTCCCAGTTTGTTTTCGCAGCGGTCGAGTTCTGCGGCCAGCAGATCGGCATGCAGATCGGTCTCTCCATGGCGTCCCTGTTCGACCCGAGCACCCAGGTCAACGTGCCAACCATGTCGGTGTTCCAGGGAGCGCTGGCGACCCTGGTGTACCTTTCGCTCGGGGTGCATCACATCTTTCTGCGCGGCATTGTTGATAGTTACGCGCTGATCCCGGTCGGGGCCTGGCATACCAGCCCCGGACTGTTACATTTCCTGGTTGAGGCGAGTACCGGCATCTTCATCATAGCGATCAAACTGGCGGCTCCGGTCTCCGTGTCGCTTTTGGCCACCTCCGTTGCGATCGGCATTGTGGCCCGCAGCTTTCCAGCTATGAACGTCTTCATGGTGAGCATGCCACTCAATATCGGGATAGGCCTGACAATCCTCGGGCTTTCGCTGCCGGTCTTCCTACGAGTACTAGAGGTTGCCTTCGGGAGGATAGCTGGTCAGATGATAACCCTCTTCAAACTGCTCGCCTAGGATCCCATGGCCGACGACGACAAACACTCCAAGACAGAGAAGCCGACCGGCAAGAAGATCTCCGATGCAAAGGGCAAAGGGAGCATGCCACGCAGCCGGGAAATGACCTCGGCGATCTCTCTTATCGCGGCGATGATCGCGTTATATGCTACTTCAGGCATGATTCTCACGACCATGAAACGTAACATGCGGGAGGTCTTCAGCAGCCTTGCCACCACCGACCTCTCCTACGCCGGCGCGCATACCCTTATGATCAAAGAGTTCGGATACATAGCAGTCGTTCTGCTCCCCTTCGTGTTGATCGTGGCGGGGGCGGGGGTTATGGTCGAGCTGAGCCAGGGTGGGGTGACCATAAGTACGGAAAAGCTGAAGTTCGACCTTGGCAAGTTGAACCCGGTCCAGGGAATGGGGAAGCTTTTCAAGAAGGACTCGCTCTTCGAGGTGGCCAAGTCTTTCATGAAGCTGGCGATCGTTGGCTACATGGCGTACAAGGTCCTCACCGAGGAAATGGACGGCATCATCTACCTAGTGGACCAGGACCTGGCGGGGATCCTGGCGTTCATCGGGCACCTCTCCTTCAAAATCGTGCTGCATACCTGCGGCGTGCTGATCGTGCTGGCGGTCCTTGACCTGGCTTTCGTGAAATGGCGCTTCCTGGACAACCTGAAGATGACCAAGCAGGAAGTGAAGGACGAGCACAAGAACTCCGAGGGGGATCCCGCGGTCAAGGGAAAGATCAGGCAGAAGCAGTTTCAGATGGCGCGCCGCCGGATGCGGCAGATCATACCGACCGCGGACGTAGTGGTCACCAACCCGACCCACTACGCGGTGGCCCTCAAGTACGACCGGACGCGCAACGCCGCACCGATCGTGCTTTTCAAGGGGGTCGACCAGATGGCGCTGCAGATAAAGATACTCGCCCGGGAGAACAGCGTCATGATGGTGGAGAACCGCTTTCTGGCACGCGAGCTCTACAGCCAGGTGGAAGAGGGAAACGAGATCCCCGAGGGGCTTTTCGCCGCGGTCGCGGAGATTCTCGCTTATGTCTACAGTCTGAAGGGGAAACGGTAGCCTTCAGCCCCAGAGCACCAGCCCCCGGTCATACACCGTGCCGAGTTCGGGATGACGCGGCATCACCCGCAGCATGAAACCGTGGCGGCCGCAGAACCGGCACTCCAGCTCTCCCCCGAAGTGGCCGTCCCACCCCGGGTCGTCGGCGCCGGCCGGCTCCAGCGGAACGATCTCCCCTCCCATGATGGTCCCGCGGGAGTCGAGCACGCCGAAATAGACCTCCACCGCGATCTCCGAGAGCGGTATCTCCCCCGCCGTGATCCTCACCCTGATCGGGAGCCGGTCCCCGACCGTCACCTCCCCCCCGATCTCCGCCTCCACCGTGTCGATGCTGAGCTGCCCCCAGAGCCCGTGCAGCCGCTCCTTCCAGCGCGCGATCTCCACGGCGAGCCGCAGCCCGTCACGGTTCAGGCGCTCCCAGTGCTCAAAGGCGGGGATGTAGCAGCGCCTGGCGTACTCCCGCACCATCCGGTCGGTGCTGAAGACCGGGCAGAGCGACTGCAGCGACGCCTTCATGCAGGCGGTCCACGCCCTGGGAATGCCGTCCGCGTCACGGTCGTAGAAGAGCGGGACGATCTCCTTCTCCAACAGGTCATAGATGGCCCGGCTCTCCACCTCGTTCTGGTAGCCGAGATCGTCGTACACCTCGCCGCGGCCGATGGCCCAGCCGTTGTTCCCCCGGTATCCCTCGCACCACCAGCCGTCCAGAATGCTCAGGTTCAGTCCGCCGTTGAACGCCACCTTCATGCCGCTGGTGCCGCTCGCCTCCAGGGGGCGCAGCGGGGTGTTGAGCCAGACGTCCACCCCGCGCACCAGGTGCCTGGCGACGGAGATGTCGTAGTCCTCGAGAAAGACGATGCGGCGCCGGAAGCGCTCCTGGTGCGAGAGCTGGATGATCTGCCGGATCAGTTCCTTCCCCTGGTGGTCCGCCGGGTGCGCCTTGCCGGCGAAAACGATCTGCACCGGCCGGCTCGGGTTGTTCAGGATCGCCGCGAGCCTTTCCTTGTCCTGCAAAAGGAGCGTGCCGCGCTTGTAGGTGGCGAAGCGGCGGGCAAAGCCGATGGTGAGGATCTCCGGGTCGAGCACGTCGGACGCGTTCGCGATGTCCTTGGCGCTCGCCTACAGCGCGCTCAGCTGCCCCTTGAGGCTCCCGCGGGCGTACTCCACCAGCCGCGCCGTCCCCCTGCGGTGGGTACGCCAGAGTTCGGCGTCCGGAATCCGGGTGACCTTGCGCCAGGCCTGCTCGGCGCCCTGCTCTTCGATCCAGCGGGTGCCGAGGTAGCGGGTCAGTAGGCGGGACATCTCCTCGGAGAGCCAGCTCTTCTGGTGCACCCCGTTGGTGACGGAGGTAAGCGGCAGCTGCTCCTCGGGGAGGTCGGGCCAGACGTCCGCCCACATCTTGCGGGAGACCTCGCCGTGCAGTTCGCTCACCCCGTTGGAGTGGCCGGAAAGCTTCATGGCGAGCACCGCCATGCAGAAGCTCTCATTGGCGCGCCCCGGGTTCTGCATGCCGAGCGCCAGGAATTCGTCGCGCGAAAGGCCCAGGCCGCGGTAGTAGCGCCCGAGGTACTTCTCCAGCAGGTCCGGCGGGAAATGGTCGATCCCCGCCTCGACGGGGGTGTGGGTGGTGAATACGTTCCCGCCCCGGACCGCCTCCAGGGCCTCGCCGAAGCTGAGGCGCTGCTCCTCCATCAGGATGCGGATCCGCTCCAGCGCGAGGAAGGCCGCGTGCCCCTCGTTCAGGTGGCAGACGTTCGGCTCCAGTTCGAGCAGCCTCAGCGCCCGGATGCCGCCAATGGCGAGCAGGATCTCCTGCCGGATCCTCATCTCCTGGTCCCCGCCGTAGAGCCTGGTGGTGATTTCCCGCTCGGCGGCCGCGTTGGCTTCCAGGTTGGTGTCCAGCAGGTAGAGCCTGACCCGGCCCACCTGCACCCGCCAGGTCTGGACCTTGACGTTTCTTCCTGCCAGATCGAGTTCCAGGCAGAGCGGCTTGCCGGCCGGGTCTTTTTCCAGGTGCAGCGGGAGGTTGTAGAAGTCGTTCTCCGGGTAGATCTCCTGCTGCCACCCCTCCAGGTTCAGGTACTGGCGGAAATAGCCCTGCCGGTACAGCAGCCCCACGCCGACCAGGGGGAGACCGAGGTCGCTGGCGGACTTCAGGTGGTCGCCGGCCAGGATGCCGAGGCCACCGGAGTAGATGGGAAGGGATTCGTGCAGCCCGAATTCCATGGAGAAGTAGGCGATGCGCGCCCCGGGGTTGCCGTTATGTTGATACCAGGTGGGGGAGCAGAGGTATTCCCTGAGGCTTTCTTCCACCTGGGACAGGTGGGACATGAATCCCTCGTCAGCCATGAGGCTTTCCAGGGTCGCCTGTTGCAGGCTGCCGAGCATTTCCAGAGGGTTATGGCGCGTCATGCGCCAGAGTTCCGGGTCGAGCCTGCGGAAAAGGCCGATGGCGTCCGCTTCCCAGGTCCACCAGAGGTTATAGGCAATCCGGGTGAGCCCTGCCAGCTCCTTGGGGAGGGAGGGGACCACGGTGAATCGGTGTAGCGTCGTAGCAAGGTTCATGACACCCTCCTAAAAACTACCCTACTCCTGATTGATACTTCGGATTTTGGTGCCAGGCGACGTTCCCCGGCTAGAGGAGGCGTTGCCATTAAGAAACGGCTCCCCCTCCCTTGACGGGAGGGGGCGGGGGGGAGGGTGAAGTTGCCAACTCCTCAAATATGGCCATATCCCCCCTCACCCCGACCCTCCTTCGCCAAGGCTTCGGCGGCCAAGCCCACCCCCGCCAGGGGGGAGGGAGAGTTTAAGCCAGACGGAATAGTTACCTTAGAGGCAGTGAGACCGGAGGTGGGCATCTGTCTGTGTGTCTGACCCCATCCCCCGGCACCCTTAAAAGTTTACCCGACCGAGCTATTCCGGCTTGCCGATGCCGAACTTTTCCAGCCGGTACTGCAGCGTCTTGTAGCTCATGCCAAGTAGCGGCGCCGCCTTGCTGATGACCCAGTCGGTCCGCTGCATGGCCTTGATGATCAGGTCGCGCTCCAACCCGTCGATGGAGATCCCCTCAGCCGGAAACTCGAAGGGGAGGCTCCCCGCCAGGGAGGCATCGTGATGCACCTCGGCCGGAAGGTCCTCGGGCTGGATGTAGTCGCTCTCGGCCATCAGCACTCCCCGCTCGATGACCGACTCCAGCTGCCGCACGTTCCCCGGCCAGCCGTACTCCAGCAGTATCTTCATGGCGGGCTTGGCGATCCCCTTGAGCGGTATGCCGCAGGAGGCGCTGTACTTTTTCAGGAAGAAGCTCGCCAGGGTGACGATGTCGTTGCCGCGCTCGCGCAGGGGCGGCAGCGTGATCCTGATGACGTTCAGCCGGTAAAAGAGGTCCTCACGGAAGGCCCCTTTCTTGGTCTCCTGCTCCAGGTCCTTGTTGGTGGCGGAGATGATCCGGACGTCGACCGGGATGTTGAGCTTCCCGCCGACCCTCCGGATCTCCTTTTCCTGGATGGCGCGCAAAAGCTTCGCCTGCATGGCGATGTTCATCTCGCCGATCTCGTCCAGAAAGACGGTTCCCCCTTCGGCGGCCTCGAAGAGACCGATTTCCCGGGTGCCGGCCCCGGTAAAGGACCCCTTCTCGTGGCCGAACAGCTCGCTTTCCATCAGCGAGTCGGGGATGGCCGCGCAGTTGATGGCGAAGAACGCCTTGTCCTTTCTGGGGCTCCCGTCATGGATGGCGCGCGCCACCAGTTCCTTGCCGGTCCCTGATTCGCCATAGATGAGGACCGTCGTCGAGGTGGGGGCGATCTTGTTGATCATCTTGACGACTTCCATCATCTTCGGGTGCTCGCCGATCATGTTGGGAAGCGCCTTGGTTTCCGCGAGCTTTTTGTGCAGCACCCGGTTTTCTTTCAGGAGCATGATGTGCTCGAAGGTCCTCTTCAGGGTGAGGATCAGGTCGTCGCGCTCCAGCGGCTTTTCCAGGTAGTCGAAAGCCCCCATCTTGATGGCGGTCTTCACCGTGTCCAGGGTGCCGTGGGCCGTCATCATCACCACGCACTGCTTGGGATTCTCCGAAAGGACGCGCTCCATCAGCTCCATGCCGGACATCCCCTGCATCTTCAGGTCGGTGAGCAGCAGGTCGAACTCGCCGCTCTCCAATTCCTGCAGGGCCTCCCGCGCTCCGGGTACTGCCAGTATGCGGTAACCTTCCTTGGACAGGATGGCGGAGAGAATATCGCGCTGCCCTTTTTCGTCGTCTACAATCAGAATGCTGCCGGCCATCGGAACTCCAATGAAACAGGTTTAGGTTGAGGTTTTAAGTAGAGGCAGGAGCCCGGAAAGAACTCTTCGAGGTTCGGGATGGTCTTAACCATTACCCTTTTGCCATCGGCAGTCTGACGGTAAAAGTCGTCCCCTCGCCGCGCTGGCTGCGCACTTCGAGCCCGCCGCCATGCTCCTTGATGATCCGCTCCGTGATGGCGAGCCCCAACCCGATGCCCGCCTCCTTGGTGGTGAAATAGGGCTGGAAAACTTTCTCCAGGTCCTGCGGCTCGATGCCGATTCCCTGGTCCCTGAAGGTCAGTACGAACATCCCCGCCTCGGGGTCGAGATGCGCTCCGAGGGTGATGTTCCCCCCCTCCGGCATCGCCTGCGCCGCGTTGGTGATGAAGTTGCACAGGCAGTTGCGCATCAGTTCCGGGTCGACCAGCATAGGGGGGAGGGTGTCGGGAATCTCCCGCTGCACCCCGATGTGGTTTTCCTCCAGCTTCCCCTGTAAAAGTGGCATCGCCTTGTCAAGCAGGTCCGGGTAGTTCACCTGCTGCAGCCGGAGCTTGAGCGGCCGGCCGTAGTTCATGAAATTGAGCACCATGTAGTTGGCCTTGCGGACCTCTTCTTTTATGTTGTCCGCAATCGACTCCATCTCCTCTCCCCTTGCCCCGCAAACCGGGAGCAGTTCGCTCTTCAGGTGGTCGATGGCCAGGCTTATGTAGTTGAGCGGGTTCCTGATCTCATGAGCGATACCGGAAGCGAGCTGTCCCACCTTGGAGAGGTGCTCCGCCTCGTAGAGCCTTTTTTCCAGCTGCTCCTTTTCCTTGAGCTTCTCCACCATTTCATTCAGGTTTTCGGCCAGTTCGCCGATTTCGTCGCCGCTCTCCACGTCGAAGGTGACGCTCAGGTCGCCCTCGGAAACATCCTTCACCCCGGTGGCGAGGCGGTGGATCGGGGAGGTGTACTTGCGGGCCAGGAAGATGGTGAGGAACATGCCGATGACGAAGACCAGGCTGGTCGCCACCAGACGCCTGACGAAGTTGGCGTGCTGGATGTCCCGGATATTGTCCAGGAGGATGTTGACCTGCACGTAGCCCAGTTGCTCGTCCCCGACGATGACCGGCACCACCAGGTCGTACGGCTTCAGGGATGAAACGGAATCAACCCCCCGGTGCGAGGCCTTCAGCCCCTTTTCCAGTTTCTTGATCTCCCGCTTCTTGCCGACCTGGTCGGGGTCGGAGGAGTTGATGATCTCCCCCTCGTTGTTGATGATGTTGATCTGGCTGATTCCCTTGTTGCGCGCCTGCTGCAGATACTCCTTCAAGCGGGACGATTCTACGTCGGTCTCTGAAGTCAGGTCCTCGACACTCAGCTGGATGGCCTTTGACACGACTGTGGAGCTTTCCTGTATCTCCTGCACTAGGTCGTTCTGGCTGAACTGGTTCAAAACGAAGAGGATCAGCATGGCGATGATGAGCATTGAGAGCATGATCATCACCAGTTTGGTATTCAGTTTCATTGCGACACAACCTTGTTTATGAAAGAATTCCCACTAAGATTGCAAGTATACAACAGCGCCGTTCGCTAGACAAGTTGTATGTCTCGGGCCGCTTCGGAGGATAGTGGGCGGGCTGATTAAATGCCTTCCATTGGCGGCAGCCAACTGATATGATGCATAGGTTGGCAAAAAAAGGAGGATACATGAGCTATAGCGTTGACAGGATACCAGGGGAAGTGCGCATCGACCCGGATGCGGGTGGGCAGGAACGCCAGCGCAAGCGGGAGAAACCGGCGCACAAAGCGGCGGGCAAGGACAGCGTCAGCATCTCGGAAGAAGCGAAAACACGCAGTATTACGGAGAGGGATGCCGAAGAGGCCGAGCAGCCGTAGCCGCACCCAGGGCGCCGATCGCGTCTTCAGCTCGTGAAGAGTTCCCGGTCTTTTTCGAACGCGGCCCGGAAGGTTTCCAGGGCTTTCGCCGCCTGTTCCGGGGAGAGCTTCAGTAGGAGTCCCGATTTCGAGCCGGCAAGGTCGAGGTCGTGCTGTGGCTCCCGCGAACCGATACCCAGTTTGAGGCAGAACTGGTCGGCCAGCGAAGTGACCGCGGTGAGGTTTCTCACGGCCGGAGTATCTTCCGCGCTGAATTGCAGCTTATGGTGCTGCAGGATCGCGGTAGTGAGCACCTCCGGGAGGTTCCACTTCCTGATCACGTAGGCACCCACCTCGTCATGGCCAAACGGATAGACGCCCCGCTCCGCTTCCCCGAAAGAAGTCCCTTCATTGTAACAGTGCTGCATGACCTCCTGAAACTTCACCCGGTCCAGGGTATTCATGATGATCTTGCCGATATCGTGGAACAGTCCGGCCAGGAATGCTTCCTCTACGTTGGCGGCACGTGTCTGGGTGGCGATGATTCTCGCCGCGAGCCCCGCCGCAAAAGAGTGTTCCCAGAGCATCTTCTCCGTCAGGCCGTAGGGCTTGTAGACCTGCTTCACCGAGGCGGCCACCACCAGGCTGCGCAGGGTGGAGAAACCGAGCACGATGATGGCGCCGGAAAGGGTCCGGATCTGTCTTTGGCAGCCGTAGAAGGAAGAGTTCGAAATCTTCAGGACGCGGGCGGCGACTGCCGGGTCGGAGGCGACGATCTTCGCCAGTTCCGCGGCCGTCGCGCTCTCGCTCTCGATAAGTTGCATCACCTTGATGGCAACAATCGGGATAGTCGGGAGATCCGCCGCAGTCATGATGGCCGTTTCGAGTTCTTTGTTCATGCGAAGACATCCTTGCGGTTCGTCATGGGAAAAGCTGCACAGGTTAATGGTATATCAGATCGTTAGCTTTTAACAAGGGGGGATTTAATGATTGAAAGGGGGGACGGGGCGGGCTATACTGGGCAAAAATGAGGATAAGGTTTTCAAAGTGATCATTAAAAGTACCGAATTCATTAAAAGCGCTACGAAACCGGCCCATTACCCCGAAGGGGACCTGCCGGAGATCGCCTTTGCGGGGCGTTCCAACGTGGGGAAGTCATCTCTGGTAAACGTGCTGGTGAACAGGAAAAACCTGGTGCGCACCAGTTCGACGCCGGGGCGGACCCAGCTTATCAACTTTTTCCAGGTGAACAACGATTTCATGCTGGTGGACCTTCCAGGGTATGGTTACGCCAAAGTGCCTCTGGCCGTGAAGAAGGACTGGCGGCCGATGATGGAGACCTACCTTTCCAAGCGCTGGAACCTGCGCGGCGTGGTTCTGATTCTCGACATACGGAGGGTTCCGGTGGAGGAAGACCTGCAGATGCTGGCCTGGCTGCGTGCTTTCTCGATCGCCCCCATTATCGTCGTTACCAAGTGCGACAAGCTTTCCAAGAACGAGCGGGCCAAGCAGAGTGCGATCATCATGGCGCGCATGGGACTGGAAAAGAAGGATCTGAACTTCTTCTCTGCGCTCTCCAAAGAGGGGAAGGACGGCATTTGGGCCCGGATTGACGCGCTGCTGGCTCAAGCGACCGCGCTGCCCGAGACTGAAGCGCCTGCCGAGGTAGTCGAGGCTGCCGACCAGCTCGACCAGTCTGACCAGTCTGACCAGTCTGACAACACCGGGATATTGGCAACCGAGGCCTCCCCGCGGGTTATAGATTGACATTCGTTGTGCCCTCTGCTAGAAACATGCTTAACTATAGATAGTTATCGTCCGGGTGCCCCGAGAGGGGTTAAAAGGGAAGAGGGTGAAAATCCTTCGCTGTCCCGCAACTGTGAACGGTTATGAAAGCCGCAACAACGCCACTGAGAGTATCGGGAAGGCGCGGTGAGTAAGAAGACCCGTGAGTCAGGAAACCTGCCAGGATGAACGCTTATTGGAACCTCCGTGGTAGAGGGGCTAAAGCCAGAATCGTCATTTTTCCGATTTTTGACCCGCCTTCCATTGGAAGGGGGGTCTTTTTATGTCCAAAATCATTTTGGTAACCGGTGGGGCGCGTAGCGGCAAGAGCCGTTACGCTGAAAAGCTGGCCGAGGGCTTCGCCCCGATGCGCGGTTATATTGCCACGGGGCAGGCCGGCGACGCCGAGATGACCGAGCGGATCGCGCGGCATCGCGGCAGGCGCGGCAGTGAATGGGAAACCGTGGAGGAACCGCTGGAGTTGACTCATGCTGTCACCCGGGTTGATGGCTGCTACACCGTGCTGCTGATCGATTGCATAACCCTTTGGCTCTCAAATATGCTGTTTCACTGCAAGGGAGGCGCCGCCGAAGCGCTGCAGCACGTGGAGCGCTTCACAGAGAGCTTTGGGACCCTCAGCACGCCGCTCATCATCGTCACCAACGAGGTCGGCATGGGGATCGTGCCGGAACACCCGTTGGCCCGGGCCTTCCGCGATCTGGCCGGTGAGGCGAACGAACGTATCGCGGCCCGAGCCGACGAGGTGTACGTCACCATCTCAGGGCTGCCGCTGAGGCTAAAACCTTTGGGCTAGGCTGGGCTGGGCTGGGCCAGGCTTTTTCATCGGACGGATCAGTCGGATCGGACCGATGGGACGCCCAGAACGAGAACGTGAAAAGTTTAAGGCGGAACGCTATGACAAAAAGGGAGACCACCATGGAACTGTTGGACCAAACGCTGGCGAAGATCCAGCCGGTAGACGAAGCTTTCCTCGCCAAGGCGCAGGCTAAACTGGACAACAAGACTAAGCCTCTCGGCTCGCTCGGCCTCCTGGAGGAGATGGCTCGCAGGTTCGCCGCCATCAACGAGAACCTCAGCCCGACCATCGGCTCCAAGGTGATCTTCACCTTCGCCGGCGACCACGGCATCGTCGAGGAAGGGGTTTCCCTGTTTCCCAAGGAAGTGACGCCGCAGATGGTGCTCAATTTCCTCCGGGGCGGCGCCGGGGTCAACGTGCTGGCGCGCCACGTCGGAGCCGAGGTGCGGGTGGTCGATATCGGGGTGGATTACGATTTCGAACCGGCTCCGGGTCTCATCATGAAAAAGGTGGCCAAAGGGACGCGCAACTTTGCCAAGGGAAGCGCCATGACCCGGGAAGAAGCGGTCGCGGCCATCGAGGTCGGCATCGCTCTCGCCGACCAGGCGAAGGTCGAGGGAATCTCCCTGCTCGGCACCGGCGAAATGGGGATCGGCAATACCTCCCCCTCTTCGGCAATCATCGCTGCTCTTTCCGGCTGCTCCGTTCGCGAGGTGACCCATCGCGGGACCGGGATCAACGATTCCGCCCTGGAACACAAGATAACGGTCATCGAGGCCGGACTTGCCCTGAACCGCCCGGACCCCGAGGACCCGCTTGACGTCCTCACCAAGGTGGGCGGGCTGGAAATCGCAGGAATCGCCGGGCTGGTGCTGGGCGCCGCGGCGAACCGGATCCCGGTGGTCATTGACGGCTTCATCTCGACCGCAGGCGCGCTGATCGCCTGTGAAATGCATCCCCACGTCAAAGATTACCTTTTCGCAGCGCACGCCTCGGTCGAGATCGGCCACCGGATGATGCTGGAACGGATCGGCGTGACACCCATTCTCGACCTCCAGCTGCGCCTGGGCGAAGGTACCGGAGCGGCGCTCGCCATGGGCCTCATCGAGGCCGCAGTCAAGGTGCTCAACGAAATGGCGACCTTCGCCGAGGCCGGAGTGGCCGATAAGTAGCGCGGTGATCTGCGGGGTATCCCTCACATGAGACTTTTCCTGATAGCGTTCCAGTTCCTCACCATCGTACCGCTCCCGTTCGCGCTGCGTTGCGAGGAGGAGGACCTGGGACGCTCCATGACCTATTTCCCCCTGGTGGGGCTGGCCATCGGTGCGCTTTTGGCCGGAACTGATTTCCTGCTGGCGCCGCTTTTGCCACGCAGTGTGGCCGACCTGATCCTGATTGCGCTGCTCTCGATCGTGACGGGGGGGCTTCATCTGGACGGTCTTTCCGACGTCTGCGACGGTCTGGCGGCGCGGGGCTCGCGGGAGCGTTTTCTCGAGGTCATGAAGGATTCCCGGGTGGGGGCGGTGGGGGCGGTTGCCCTCGTGCTCGGGCTCGGCCTCAAGTACCAAGCGATTCTGGCGGTTCCGGTCCAGTACAAGCGTGACGTGCTGCTTTTTTTCCCGCTCGCCGCGCGCTTTGCCCAGGTACAGATGACCGTCGGCGCCACCAGGGCCAGAAAAGATGGACTTGGCTCGGCCTTCATCGGCGGTGCCGGTCTGCTGCAGTTCGTGCTCGCCTACTCGATTACCCTGATCGCCGCCTACTTGCTCCTCGGCATGAACGGTATCTTCTGCGCCGTGCTGCTCTACCTGCTCACCTGGGGGATCAAATCCTGGTCCCAGAAAAGGCTGGGCGGCATTACCGGGGACGTGATCGGTTGCGCCAGTGAGTTGAACGAGATCTTTTGCCTTATCGTGCTGCTGGCGCTGTTCCGTCACGGTTTGCCGGTTTTTTAGGAGTGAGCATGACTGAGAAAACCCGCATCCACCTGATCCGTCACGGCGAGGTGGTGAGGCAGAGTTACAACGGCCAGTCCGACGTGGCGCTGACGCCGCGGGGGGTGGAACAGTACCACGCTCTCAAGCCGCGCCTTGAGGCGGGTCGGATCAGCGCCTGCTATACGAGCGATCTGTCCCGAACGGTGCGCGGCGGCGAAATCCTCGGCGTCCATCTCGGCCTCGAGCCGGTGAAGCTGCAGGAGCTGCGCGAGCTGAACTGCGGGGCATGGGAAGGGCTCTCCCTGGCCCAGGTCCAGTCGAGCCGGCCAGATGAGTGGGCAGCGCGACTCGCCGACCTGGTGGACTTCCGCGCTCCGAGCGGGGAAAGCCTGCGCGACCTGGCCGCCCGCGTGCTTCCGGCGCTTGGCGAGATCGTGGCCCGGCATCGGGGTGAAGAGGTCCTTGTTGTGGCACACGGCGGGGTGAACCGCGTGATCCTGCTGGACGCCATCGGCGCGCCGCTCGCCTCCATGTTCAGCATCGAGCAGAAGTACTGCGCCATGAACATCATTGATTACTATGTCGACGGCAACCGTGTGGTGGAGCTGCTCAACGGGTAAAATTACTCGGAACCGGGCGCTTGCAAGGCCTTACCTTATTCCCCGTTCAACGGGCGGGGCGGGGGTTGCCAACTCCTCAAATTGTCGCACATTCCCCCTCACCCCGACCCTCCCCCGCCAGGGGGGAGGGAGTGTTTAGGCCAGACTGCAGACGGAATTAACATGAAGCGGATAGTCATCGCAGCACCACATAGCGGCTCCGGAAAGACCACCCTGACGCTCGGCATCATGGATGCCCTGAAAAGGCGCGGCCTCCGGGTGGCTCCCTTCAAGGTCGGCCCTGACTTCATCGATCCAGGCTACCACCGGCTGGTGACCGGCACCACCTCCGTGAACCTGGACGGTTGGATGTGCGGGCTCGGCTTCGTGCGCGACAGCTTTGCCTACAACGGCGCTGGAGCCGACATCGCGGTGATCGAGGGGGTCATGGGGCTCTTCGACGGGATTGACGGGGTCTCCGAGGCAGGGAGCACGGCCGAGATCGCCAAGGTCCTCGCTGCACCGGTAATCCTGGTGGTAGACGCTCGCAGCCAGGCGCGCAGTGCTGCCGCGCTGGTGCACGGTTTTGCCAGTTTCGACCCCGGGGTCAAAATCGCCGGGGTCATCTTCAATAATGTGGCGAGCGCCAACCATGAACGTATTTTGCGCGAGGCGCTGGGAGCCGGCTCCCCGGATATCGCGCTGGTCGGTTGTCTGCCGCGCGACCCGGAACTCGCCATACCTTCGCGCCATCTGGGACTAATGACAGCGGAGGAAAATCCGCTGTCCGGGGCCTTTCTGCAGCATCTGGGCGAGGTCATCGACCGGCACCTGGATCTTGATTTGATTCTCCGTATTGCCGGTGAGTGGGTTTCCCCCATCCCCACCCCGACCCTCCCCTTGAAGGGGAGGGAGAGCCGGCTCGAGGTGGGAGCAACTCTTCAAGGAGCAATTGTCCAGGGAAGCACTGTCCAGGGAACGGTACCCGTCAATCTTGTCGCCGGCCGGGTCAGGATAGCGGTCGCTCGGGACGCGGCCTTTTGCTTTGTCTACGAGGACAACCTGCGGCTTTTACGGGAGCGGGGTGCCGAGTTGTGCAGTTTCTCACCCCTCGCCGATGCCGGGCTTCCTGACGCAATCTCGGGGATCTACCTCCCCGGTGGATATCCTGAACTCTTCGCGGAAACGCTCGCGGCGAACAATCCGCTCAAGGAATCGATCCGCAGCGCTATCGAGTCGGGCATGCCGGTCTACGCCGAATGCGGCGGCTTCATCTATCTGACCCAAGGGGTTGCTGAAGGCGAAGTGACGCACCCCTTGGTCGGAATCTTCCCGGTCGAAACCCGCATGCTGCCGCGGCGCAAGGCGCTCGGTTACCGCGAGGTGGAGCTTTTGGCGCAGAGCGTGATCGGAGGCCAAGGGACGCTTGCCCGGGGGCACGAGTTCCACTACTCGGAAATGGCGGAGATGCCGGGGATCGTGGAGCGACTTTACCGGGTCAGCAAAAAGGGGCAGGCCCTGGGGTTGGAGGGATACCGCTACCGGAATTGCCTCGCTTCCTACATTCATCTTCATTTCGGCGGCTCACCGGAGATCGCCGACAATTTGGTACGTCACTGCAGAGAATACAGAGCGAGGAGTAACTTTTGAAGACACAGATTGAACTGGCACGCGATGGAGTGATCACCCCGCAAATGGCAACAGTAGCGGCGGACGAGGGAGTAACAGCCGAGTACGTCAGGGAGAAGGTCGCGCAGGGGCGCATCGTCATTCCCTGGAACCGGATCAGAAACCCGCGGGTGGCCGGCATCGGCGAAGGGATGAGGACCAAGGTCAACGCCTCGATCGGAACCTCTTCGGACATCATCGACTATGCAGGCGAGGTGCGTAAGGGACTGGCGGCCATGGAATCCGGCGCGGATACCCTGATGGAACTCTCCGTCGGCGGCGACCTGGACCGGGTGCGGCGTGAAGTCATTGCCGCAGTCGATTTACCGGTGGGTAACGTGCCGCTCTACCAGGCATTTTGCGAGGCGGCGCGCAAATACGGCGACCCGAACATGCTCGACGAAGAGATGCTCTTCGACATCATCGAGAGGCAGTGCGCGGACGGCATGTCCTTCATGGCAGTGCACTGCGGCATCAATCTTTATACCCTGGAGCGCCTGAGAAAGCAGGGCTACCGCTACGGCGGCCTGGTCTCCAAGGGCGGGGTCAGCATGGCGGCCTGGATGATGGCCAACGGACGTGAGAACCCGCTCTACGAAAAGTTCGACCGCGTGGTCGAGATTCTGAAGCGCTACGACACGGTGCTCTCATTGGGCAACGGCCTGCGCGCCGGCGCCATCCACGACTCCAGCGACCGGGCCCAGATCCAGGAGCTGCTGATCAATTGCGAGCTTGCCGAGATCGGCCGGGACATGGGGTGCCAGATGCTGGTGGAAGGCCCCGGACACGTGCCGCTCGACGAGATCGAGGGGAACATCAAGCTGCAGAAGCGGATGAGCGGCGGCGCCCCGTACTATATGCTCGGCCCGATCGCGACTGACGTGGCGCCCGGCTTCGACCACATCACCGCGGCGATCGGCGCTGCCCAGTCCTCGCGTTTTGGTGCCGACCTGATCTGCTACATCACCCCCGCCGAGCACCTGGCTCTTCCCAATGAGGACGATGTCCGTCTCGGAGTAAAGGCCGCGAAGATTGCCGCCTATATCGGGGACATGAACAAGTACCCGGAGAAGGGACGTCAGCGCGACAAGGAAATGAGCAAGGCGCGCCGGGATCTCAACTGGGAGCGTCAGTTCGAGCTCGCCCTCTACCCTGAGGACGCGGCCGCCATCAGGAGCAGCCGGACCCCCGAGGACGAGCAGACCTGCACCATGTGCGGCGATTTCTGCGCCTCCAGGGGCGCCAGCAAGCTCTTCGCCTGCGACCTGCGCGGTGACAAGGTCTAATACGGGCGTCTTATTCCCCTTGGCAGATTGTCGGGGGTAACAGGGTTGTTTCCCGTTTGACCTTCTTAAACCAAGGGGACAGTCCCCAGGCGGGGGCAGTCCCCCTTGGTGTGGGAACGACTAAACGGAAATGCTCAAGCGCACCTCCGGGGCTGGACGCAGGAGCGTCCGGAGAGTGCGTTCCCACGCGGGAGCGTGGGAACGATGACTCGGGAGCGTGTGAACAACAAGTGCGAGTCAGGCTCCGGGCCGGGTAACTGGGGCTTCCCGTAGAAGCGTCCCGGGACGCGCAGATGACTGCAGGAATGCCGCTCCTTGATAGGTCCGGCAATCACCTGGCATTGCACATCATGCCGTGCCGGCAAGGATTAAACGATGCACCATGTTAGCCGCCAGACATTCGACCCCTCCCACTGGATAAGCCACATCGATCCTCGGGTGAAGCTCTTGAGCGCAATTGCGCTCCTGGGAATGGTGATCAGTTGTCAGGGGATTGCCTTTCCTCTGCTGGTGGCTTTACTTTCCCTGATCCTCTGTTTCAACCTCGGGGTATCGACAAAAACTCTGGCCTGCCGTTTTTCGGAGCCGATTTTTATCGCGGCGACGGTCCTTCTCTTGAAGCTCTTTTGTGCGGGGAAGGTTCCCCTCTTTTCGCTTTCTGTCGCGGGGTTCGAGCTGGTGGGACATCGGGACGGGCTCCTGGAAGGGGTGCGTATCGTGAGCCGCATCGCCGGAGGTGTCACCATCCTCGCCGTGGTTGGTTTTTCGACCCCCTTTACCGAATTGATGGCGGCACTCTCCTGGCTCAAGGTGCCCCAGGTGCTGATCGACGTGGCTCTCTTTGCCTGGCGCTACCTGTTCCTCCTTTTGGAGGATGCGCAGGTGATCTACCAGGCTCAGCGCAACCGCCTTGGTTATGTTGGCTATCGGCGCGGTTTGCAATCCTTCGGTACCTTGGCCGGAGTCCTGGTTATCAAGGCCTTTGACAACAGCCAGAGCGTCACGACAGCCATGGTGCAGAGGGGTTATGATGGCGACATGCCGATGCTGCTTCATAAGCCGTTCGTGACGGCTGAGGTCTTCTGCTCGCTTCTCTTCATCGCTGCCATGGGAATAATCAGAATCATCTGAACAGGTCGCTGAACCTTGCGCAGGGCAAAGATGCCCAGGGAGCAAATTCCTCCCGTTTTAAAGGACTACCGTGACGAGCACTAGAATCTCCGTGAATCTGGAAAACTATAAATACCCCGATGGCACTGTCGCCCTATCCGATATCCATCTGGACGTGGCGCAGGGCGAATTTACCGGAATCCTCGGCTCCAACGGCTCGGGCAAAACGACGCTGCTGAAGATCATGGATGGCCTTATCAAGGGGTACCAGGGCGAGGTCTTGCTGGACGGCGACAATGTGCTCCGCCTGCACCCGCGCGATATCTACCGCAAGGTCGGGCTCGTGTTCCAGAACCCGGACGACCAGCTCTTCGCCAGCACCGTTTTCGAAGACACGGCCTTTGGGCCGCGCAACATGGGCTGCGCCGAGCCGGAGGTGCGCCAGAGGGTGGAGTCTGCCCTGGCCAGTGTCGATATGGGAGAGTTTGCCGGTAAGGGAATCCACAACCTGAGCTACGGCCAGAAAAAACGGGTCTGCATCGCGGGACTGCTGGCCATGGGGCACGAGATACTGCTTATGGACGAGCCCACTGCGGGACTCGACCCGATGGGCGAATACCGGATGATGGAAATTTTGACCCGGCTCAACAAGGAGCAGGGGGTCACCATTGTCATGGCAACCCACAGCGTCGACCTGGTGCCGATTTTCCTGCACCGGCTTCACATCCTGAGCCGGGGACGCCTGATCCGTGGTGGCACCCCCGAGGAGGTGTTCACGGCTCCCGAGGAACTGCAACGGGTGAAGTTGCGTCTGCCCCACATCGCCGAGTTGATCTACAAGTTAAAGCACGAGGAGGGAGTTCCCTTCGGTCGGATTCCGCTCACCATCGGAGAGGCCAGGCGTGACATAGTCGAGGCGATGGGTAGGTAGCCCCCTTCAGCTGGCTGATGAAATCCCGGATGAGCTGCCTGCTTTGGGGCGCACCACCCCGCCTAGCACGTTAAAAACTGAAAAGTATACTGGCCAAATTCGTGGCACGAATTTGGCCATTTTTTGATCTGATTAGTGCAAGCGGTGTCGTGGCTTCTGAGTAAGTTCACTTCCCTTTCACGTCCCCTCCCTTTCAAGGCAGTAACTTCGGGTTAGGTCTTCGCAACCGGCAAAAAGCCCGTAGATCCGCACTTTCAGCGGTTGTAACGTAGGGGCGAATCTTGTATTCGCCCGCTTTTGAATCAGTTGTGATGCAGCGGGCAGCGAAAACCGGGCGAACACAAGGTTCGCCCCTACGGGATTAGTGCCCACGTGCCAACCTGCATCGTTAAGCAAGGACTAAACCGGACACTACTGCCTTCAAGGGGAGGGCCCGTCCGCCGCAGCCTTGGCGAAGGCGGGACAGGGCGGGGTGGGGACCGACGGCTCGCCAATCAAAAGATCCTGAGTGGGTGCTGGTCCGCAACTGCTTCCATGCGGATACCCGTAAAGGGTACCCCTACAACAATCCGCGCGATGTAGGGGCACCCCTTGCGGGCGTCCTATGCCGAGTAGTTGCAGATCAGCACCAATCAGGAAAAAAATGGGCTGGCTCTTTTGACGCCATCCACTTGCTATGCTAGACTTTGCCACTCAATTGGAAGTATTTAACCGTTGAGTTGACTAAAGAGAGGTTGCTGACAATGGATACCAGGGAAGAGCGGAGCGATATTCTTGAAGTCAGGCACTGCAAGCCGTGTGAGAAGGGTGGCACCCCCCTCTCAGCCGCCGAGGTAGAGCGTTACCTGAGAGGATTGTCTGGGTGGGAAGCTGTCAGCGGAGAGATTGGAAAGCGTTTCGAATTCAAGAATTACTACCAGACCATGGCGTTCGTCAATGCGGTAGCCTGGATCGCCCACCAGCAAGGACACCACCCCGACCTCTTTGTTTCGTACAACGCGTGCCGTGTCAGCTACACGACTCACGCCATCGGCGGGCTTTCGGAAAATGACTTTATCTGTGCTGCCAAAGTCGATGCACTACTTCCATGATTGCCAGGCAAACAGTGCCCATGCACAGGAGGGATCCATGAACGACTGGAACGTTGTCATAACAGTCTACGACGATGGTTATAATCAGGCCCGCAAGATTCTGGAGGGGTACGGAAAAGTCGACAGGACCGACTATTTCAACATTCTTCTGATGCAGGCGGCGGATCCCCGCCAACTTCTGCACACACTACAGGAAGCGGCCGATACTGATCCGGAGAGCATGAAGTCGCTGGCCCGGGTCATGCCGGTCGTTCAGACCTTCACCTTTCAGACCGCGGAAGAGTTTGAAGGGAAAGCACGCAAGGCGGTCTGGGACTGGCTGCCGGAGCTGGGTGGCAAAAGCTTTCATCTGCGCATGCACCGCAGGGGTTTCAAAGGAAAGCTCTCCAGTATGGACGAGGAGCGCTTCCTCGACACCTATCTTTTGGAGGCCCTTGAGATGGCGGGAACCGAGGGGGAAATCACCTTTGACGATCCCGATGCCATTCTGGCTCTGGAAACCGTCGGTTCGCGCGCCGGCCTTTCGCTTTGGACTCGAGAGGAGCTGGAGCGCTACCCGCTGCTGCATCTCAACTAATGAACGATGTCGCGTGGCTGAAGCGAAACGGGAGAGGGTACCAGACCCGCGCCAACAAGATCCTTCGGGCAGTCATGGAAGCACAAGTGAATTCTGAAAAGAAAAGAGCCGTCGGCGGATAACTCGCCCACGGCTCTTTTTATCAATATCCCTGCTCGACTACCTTTGCCTGTAACCTTCCGATCACCCCTGCCAAAAGTCCCAAATCGTCGGCGGAGTCCCCCTCAATCAGTTTGATGTGGGTGACACTGGCCGGCATCTCGCCGAAAGTTGGATCAACTGCAACCCAGACGCCATTCAGATAGCTCTCGTCCCAGCTGTGGTAGAGAAATCCCTGTCCCGGCGAGTAGACCAGCCCTGAGACGAATCGGGTGGGGATGCCCGCACCGCGAGCCAGGGCTGCATACAGCCTCGCGTGGGTCTGGCAGTTTCCGTTGCGGGTTTTCAGGGTCTCCAGCGGCGACTGGTTGTCGGTGCCGTTTCCCTTGATTTCCTTGGCTACCCAGGCAACCAGGAGCCTTGCCGCTCGCGCCGTATCCTTTTCCGCGCCGATGATCTCGTCTTTTTTAGCAAGGATTTCTTGGCTGTCGCTCGGTATGCGCGTGGCTGGTACCAGGTCTGCCGCAGCCGTCTGCTCGCCTGCGGGCGGCTGGAAGGCCGGGCTTGGCATGATGAAACGAACCTTCCCGTCGGGAAGGCGCGTGGCCTGCTGACCTTTTCCCTGCAGCAGGGGGAAATCCTGCGGGATGCCGCTGCATAGGATGGCAAGCATTTTCAGCTGGCCGGGGCGCTCCAGCGGCGGAGTAATCTTGACCAGGCTGAAATCAAGCGCCAGATCGCTCTTGGAAAGCGCCATATCGGCCAGGTAGGCCCTGGCGCTGCTCTCATTCTCGGCGAGGGTGACGACCAGGTCGTCCCGGACCGACTCTCTGATGCTGTTTCCCTGAAGATCGGTCCAGACGTCGTTATCCACCATGGGATAAAGGTTATTTCTCAGATGCACGGTCGCGCCCGCAGGGGCGAGGGTCTCAGCCCCGATCACCTCGATCTTCACCTGCTTTACCTTGATCGCTTCCACGTCGAGCATGGCGACCTTGTAGCTCTTCCCGGTCTTGGCCCCCTGCATGAGGGGATAGAGATTCAGCGCCTGCGGGGGGAAAACCGGCACCTTCGATTTAAGGGTTTGCTCCTTTTTTCCCCCCGCTGACTCGGTAGTAACTTTGATTCCCTTAGGGGTGACCTCGCCACGGAGCATCAGGGGGCTTCCGTCGATGCGGCTCTCGGTCCAAAACGATCTGATGGCGAGGTCGCGGCCGACCTGGTAGGACTCCTTGGTGGTCGCCTCCCGGGAAAATCCCATGACGCGCATCTTCACGCTTCCTTCCGTGTCGATTCGGTAGCCGTCGCCTGCCTCGGTAATGTTCAGGCGCGCAAAGCCGACCCGCTCGCTGTCAAGGTTAACGCTGAACCAGCGCTCGCCGAGGGGTGGGGTGGCGATTCTCGGAATCTCTGCCGCAAAAAGGGAGAGCGGCGCGCAGAGCAGGAAGCAGACGAGCAAAAGCTGCAGGACCACGCGGGAGGACAGCGGGCTGTTCAGTGGCGATGGGCTCTGGAGCGGGCTCGGGCCGTTCTTCACTCCGGTGATGGTTTGCTGCTCTATAAGACTAAATACCATGCGGTTCTCCTTTCCTTACCTTAGCGTGACCATCCAGGTAAACGCCGGTCTGCAGTCCGTTGGTCTCCCAAAGGGCCGAGCACGGATACTGAGTTATATCACAGCAGCTGCCGAAGGCACAATCGCGGTGACGATCCGTTTTTTGCGCTGGTACTCCGTCCAACCCATGCCTCAGGTGCGTAACATCAAGCCCTGTAGCCCTTCGACTCCGCTCAGGGAGCAGGCGTTCGCTGAGCGGAGTCGAAACTCAGACCAATCAATCTGAAGCGATATCCGTAGATAAGTGCGGTTCCTTATACCGTCACACGGCAAAAGCTTGGGGGGCCATCATAAGACAAGCGCCCAAGCGCCGGCGGCCTGAGGTTGAGGCCGTAGCCAGAGCGGGGCCAGAGGGGTCACTGATGCATAAGTAGGGTCTAATCCGACTTGATTTATCTTCTTGCTACCTCCAGACCTCGGCGCTATACTATAAACATAGATAAGAGTTGCGGAGGATCGTAGGATCCTCCTTCCCCTAGCCGACTTGCCCTCCTAGTCGCTAGGGTTTTTTTTGCCCTGCCTTGCCTGCCCCCCGATGGTACCTTGTGCCAATTGTTGCACACTCTCCGCCGATCGGTTATACTCACCGCCTTGGCACTAAAGCACCACCTTTCCCTTCGAGGCACCCATGTATCCCATTGTCACCCTCACCGATCAATGCCGCAAATGTTATTCCTGCGTCCGGAGCTGTCCGGTCAAGGCGATCAAGGTGGAGAAGAGCTATACGGAGATCATCTTCGAGCGCTGCATCGGCTGCGGCAACTGCCTGAGCACCTGTCCGCAGCATGCCAAGGTCATTGCGGACAACGTCGGGGTAACGGAGGCGCTGCTCGCCTCGGGGACCCCGGTGGTCGCGGTGCTCGGCTGCTCCTTCCCGGCCTTTTTCCATTACGCCTCGCCCGGGCAGCTGGTCGCGGGACTCCATAAAATCGGCTTTGCCGAGGTGCACGAGGGGGCGAGCGGGGTGGAGCTGATCGCAGACGAGTACGTGGAGGCGATCCGCTCCAACGGCCTGCCGCTCATCTCATCCCACTGCCCGGCGGTCGTCGACCTGATCGAGCGCCATTACCCGCAGCTGATCCAGAACCTGGTCGGGGTGGTGACCCACATGGTGGCCATGGGGCGCTTCGTGAAACAGTCCCTGGGTAACCATGTGAAGGTCATCTACATCAGCTCCTGCATCGCCGGGAAGTTCGAGGTGCAGGCCGAGGAGACCCGCGGGGCTGTGGATGTGGTGCTTACCTACCGCGAGCTGGAATCGATCTTCAAGGAGCGCAACATCGAACTGGCGGGCCTCGATGACGCGCCGTTCGACGGTAGGGAGCCGCACATGGGAAGGATCTTCGCCCTTTCCCAAGGCTCCTTCAAGGCGTTCGGGATCGAGACCGACCCCCTGGACACGGAGATCGTGACCGCTGAGGGTGAGGTGAACGTGATGGGGATCGTCAAGGACCTGGCCGCCGGGCGCATCAGCCCGAAGCTTGTGGACCTGCGCTTTTGTTACGACGGCTGTATCGGCGGCCCGGGACGAAACGAAGACCTGACCGAATTTTCCCGCCGCAACCTGGTCATCTCGCATTTCAGGAAGAAGGCTGCTTACCGCAGCTCTCCCCCCTACCAGAATGCCGATCCGGTCCCTCTCTCCCGCTCTTTCTCGGACAAATATGCCCGGCTCCCGATCCCCAAGGGGGGCGAGGTGAAGAAAATCCTGCAGGCGACCAACAAGTTCACCCAAAAGGACGAGCTCAACTGTCGCACCTGCGGTTACCGGACCTGCCGCGAGTACGCGGTAGCAGTGTTCCAGGGGCTTGCCGACCTGCAGATGTGCCTTCCCCATAACCTGCAGCAGCTGGAAGAGGAGCGCGGCAGGCTGATCCAAAAGTACGAGTTGGCAAAACGGGAACTGGACCGGGAATACGGCGACGAGTTCATCGTGGGCAAGGACAGCAACACCCTGGAGGCGCTGGAACAGATCAAACAGGTCGGCCCGACGCCGACCACCGTCCTGGTGCGCGGCGAATCCGGAACCGGCAAGGAACTCGCCGCCCGCGCCATCCACCGTTACAGCAAGCGTAACGACAAGCCGCTGGTGACGGTCAACTGCACCACCATCACCGATTCACTTTTGGAGAGCGAACTGTTCGGGCACAAGAAGGGCTCCTTTACCGGTGCTATAGCGGAGAAGAAGGGGCTCTTCGAGGCGGCGGACGGCGGCACCATTTTCCTGGATGAGATCGGGGATATCACTCCCAAGCTGCAGGGGGAGCTACTGCGGGTGCTGGACATGGGCGAGGTGCGTCCGGTCGGCGGGACCCTTTCCAAGCGGGTCGACGTGCGTCTTATCGCTGCCACCAACAAGTCGCTGGAGGACGGCGTTCGCGACGGCTGGTTCCGCGAGGACCTCTACTACCGGCTCAATGTTTTCTCCATCACCATGCCGCCGCTGCGGACCCGGGTGGAGTCAATCCCGCAGCTGGCGCACTACTTCCTCGAGAAGGCACGCAACAAGCTGAACAAGAACATCATCGGGATCGAGGAGCGTGCGGTTAACGCGATGGTCAAGTACCCCTGGCCGGGAAACATCCGGGAGATGCAGAACGTCATCGAGCGCGCCGCGGTGCTCACCCACGATGAGATCATCAAGCTCGGCAATCTGCCGCTCGCCTTCGCCGAAAGCTATGCGGAGGATGGCGAGGACATCATCGATCTGCGCTCCTTCAAAAAGGAGCGTGAGCCCCACGTCCTCAGGGTGGAAAAGAAGCTGATTCAACGCTATTTGGCGGACGCCGGAGGCAATGTGTCAAAAGCGGCACAGTTGGCCAACATCCCGCGGCGCACCTTTTATCGGCTTTTGGACAAACATGGCCTGAAGGGTCGCACTATCAGGGCGCGCGAGGAAGAGGAGAGCGACTGAGCTGCACAGCTGTGCATTATCCGATGGGTCAAAATGATACAAATGGGTACAATTGTCAGGCTTGTGCCAAAAGTGGCCCACTTTGTATACGGTGAATTATAACAATGCCTTAATGCTAGTTTTTAATGGGTCGTGATTTCAGCTACTTATCGAAGAATATTGCGTAAACGGGCGCTTGGCACGCATATAGCAATAAGATAGGACAGAGTGACACACTATTTAAAAACTAACCTAAGGGGTGAGCAAATGGGAAGAATGAGAGAAAATCCAAGATACAACGTAATTTCCATGAGAATTAGCGACGCAGAGCGCGAGACGCTTGAGATGATTATGGACACGACCAAGAAGAGCGTTTCCGACATCATGCGGGAAGCGATGGAACTGGTTAAATCCAGAGCTTGCGGTCCGGAGTTGGACAAACAGGCGGCCTGATAGGCCGCCTGCACCGCCATCCAGCAAAAAACGGCCGCCGTAAAGCGGCCTTTTTTTGTGGCTTTTTTCTGTTGTGACTACTTTCTGCTGTTACCTTCCTATTTGACCTTCCAGGTTGTCCCTTGTGCTCCGTCCAAAAGCACGATGTTCTTCTCCAAAAGCAGGTCCCTAATCTCGTCGCCCCTCTTGAAGTTCTTTGCCTTCCGTGCCTCGGCGCGCTCGGCGATAAGCTGTTCGATCTCCTGCACCGGGATTTCCATGTCCTGAGTCTTGCGTGCCTTGATCCGTTCAATGAAGGCGGCAGGCTGGGAGTTGCAGACTCCGAGTACCCCGGCGATGGCCGCCACCTCCTTTTTCACGCAACCGAGCAGTTCGTCCGTGGCAAAAGGGAGCCCCTTGTTGACTGCCCGGATCAGATCGAACACGTGTCCCAGGGCGAGAGCCGTGTTGAAGTCGTCGTCCATCGCCTCAGTGAAGCGACCGGATAGGGCCGAGCACTTCTCCTCAAGTTCAGAGCTCTCCGCAGAGGGAGCTAGGGCCGTTGGGGTTTGGAGCCGCTCATCGATGCTCGCCAGCGCGTTGTAAATCCGCTCCAGGCCCAGTTCCGCGTCCTTCAGGTTCTGGTCCGAGAAGTCGATCGGCGAGCGGTAGTGCGCGGAGAGCAGGAAGAAGCGGAGCACCTCGGCGTCGTAGCGCTCCAGCACCTCCTTGATGGTGAAGAAGTTGCCAAGCGACTTGGACATCTTTTCCGCGTTGATGTTGACGAACCCGTTGTGCAGCCAGTATTTGACGAAGGGCTTGCCGGTCGCCGCCTCGGCCTGGGCGATCTCGTTTTCGTGGTGCGGGAAGATCAGGTCCTTGCCGCCGCCGTGGATGTCGAAGGATTCCCCCAGGAATTTCATGCTCATGGCGGAGCACTCGATGTGCCAGCCCGGCCTGCCGTTACCCCAGGGGGATTCCCAGTAGGGCTCGCCCGGTTTGGCGCCCTTCCAGAGTGCGAAGTCCATCGGGTGCTGCTTGCGTTCGTCCACCTCGATGCGCGCGCCCGCCTGCATGTCCTCGAGGTTTCTTTTGGAAAGCTTCAGGTAGCCGTCGAACTTCTCCACGCAGAAGTTGACGTCGGAGCCGGACTGGTAGGCGAACCCCTTTTCGATCAGCTTTTCGACCAGGGTGATGATCTCGGGGATGTTATCGGTCGCCTTGGGCTGGAAAGTCGGCAGCCGCAGTGCGAGCCTGGCCATGTCGGTATCGAACTCGGCGATGAAGCGCTCGGAGATCTCCTGGTAGGGGACCCCTTCCCGGTTGGCCCGGTTGATGATCTTGTCGTCGATGTCCGTGTAGTTACGGACATAGTTGACCTCCAGCCCCTTGGCGCCCAGGTAGCGGAAAATCATGTCAAAAACCACGTTGGCGCGCGCGTGCCCGATGTGGCAGTTGTCGTAGACGGTTACGCCGCAGACGTACATGCCGACCTTGCCGGGGGTGAGCGGGACGAATTCCTCTTTGGAGCCGGAGAGAGTGTTATAGACGCGTAAGGCCATGGGGAGATCCTCTTATAAAACCAAAAAATAAAGACAAAAAGTCAAGGTAACGAAGGTAGCGGGAAAACGCCTTTCCCCCATCCCCACCCCGGCCCTCCGCTTGAAGGGGAGGGAGAGCGGACGGTAGGACTTTTAAGAAAGGCTTGCCAGCCAGGGCTCCCAAGTTCCCTCTCCCGGAGGGGGAGGGCTAGGCTTGGCTGCGCGGGTCAGTTCCCTCTCCCGGAGGGTGAGGGCTAGGGAGGGGGAACCCACCCTTTTTCCCGCAACCACAGCTGGCCGATAAAAGGCCCCTGTCCAGGCCTGGTTCAGCGTTTCTGCTCGCTCCAGGAATCGCGCAGCGTCGCCGTCCTGTTGAAGACCAGGGTGCCGGGAGTGGCGTCCTTCGAGTCGAGGCAGAAATAACCGAGGCGCTCGAACTGATAGCGGTCCTCGGCGCTCGCGGCGGCGAGGGATGGCTCGAGCTTGCAGGCCGGCAGTGTCTCGACCGATTTGGGGTTGATGACATTGCGATAATCGGCCTCGTTTTTTCCGCCAGGGTTCTGCGTGGTGAAGAGCCGGTCGTAGAGGCGCACCTCGGCCTCGACCGCGTGCGCCGCGGAGACCCAGTGGATGGTGCCCTTAATCTTTCTGCCGTCCGGCGCGGTACCGCCGCGGGACGCCGGATCGTAGCTTGCGTGTATCTCGACGATCTCGCCGCTGTCATCCTTCACGACCGATTCGCAGCGCACGATGTAGGCGTAGCGCAGCCGCACCTCGCGGCCGGGGGCGAGCCGGAAGAATCCCTTGGACGGCTCCTCCTGGAAGTCGTCGCGCTCGATGTAGACGGTCTTCGAGAAGGGAACCTGGCGGGTACCCATGGCGGGGTCGTTCGGGTGGTTGGCGGCCTCGAACACCTCGCTCTCAGCTTCGGGATAGCCGTCGATCACCAGCTTGAGCGGCCGCAGCACGGCCATGGCGCGCGGCGCCCTCAGGTTCAGGTCCTCGCGCACCGCCTCCTCCAGGATGCTCATGTCGATGAAGCTGTCGCTCTTGCCGACGCCGATGGTCTCGCAGAAGGCCCGGATCGACTGCGGGGTGAAGCCGCGGCGCCTGAGGCCGACCAGGGTCGGCATGCGCGGGTCGTCCCAGCCGTCCACGAGCTTTTCCTGCACCAGTTCCAGAAGTTTCCTTTTGCTCATGACCGTGTAACTCAGGTTCAGCCGGGCAAACTCGATCTGCTGCGGATGGCAGGGGAGCCCCAGCGCGTCCAGCACCCAGTCGTACAGGGGGCGGTGATCCTCGAATTCCAGGGTGCAGATTGAGTGGGTGATCCCCTCGATGGAGTCGGAGATGCAGTGCGCGTAGTCGTACATCGGGTAGATGCACCAGGTGCCGCCGGTCCGGTGGTGCTCAACTTTCTTGATCCGGAAGATGACGGGATCGCGCAGGTTCAGGTTCGGGGAGGCCATGTCGATCTTGAGCCTGAGCACGTGGGTGCCGTCCGCGAATTCGCCGGCCCGCATGCGCCGGAAGAGGTCAAGGTTCTCTTCAACCGGCCGGCTGCGGTAGGGGCTTTCCTTGCCGGGCTCGTTCAGCGTGCCGCGGAAGCTGCGCATCTCGTCGGCGGAGAGGCTGTCCACGAAGGCCAGGTCCATCTCGATGAGCCGCACGGCGTAGCGGTAGAAGTCTTCGAAATAGTCCGAGGCATGGTGCAGATGCTCGCCCCATTCAAAGCCGAGCCATTTCACGTTCTCCTTGATGGAGTCCTCGTACTCGACCTCTTCCTTGGCGGGGTTGGTGTCGTCGAAGCGCAGGTGGCAACGCCCCTGGAAGTCGCGCGCCAGGCCGAAGTTGAGACAGATGGATTTCGCGTGTCCTATGTGCAGGTAGCCATTGGGCTCGGGGGGGAAACGGGTGACGATCCCGGTGTGCTTGCCGCTCTTGAGATCCTCGGTGACGATGTTCCTGATGAAGTTGGTGCCCTTTTCGGGTGCCTGGGTCTCGGTTGTGGTCATAGGTCGTCCTGGGTGCGGCCAGGGGGGTACTTCCCCTTGCGCTGGAATTTTTGAGTGATGCCGGGGTGCTGCTGCTTACGTTTACACAAGGTTTTCATTAAATTCAGGGCGAAAGGCGGGCGAACGTGATTCGCCCCTATGCACCGGGGCTGCGCCGCTCTCAACTATGACGCTCTCAACTGCGACGCAGAGGAGCGCTCCTCATTTGATTGTACGCTCCCTCGCGGCCGTCAGCAATGACTAGCGTTTTTTCTCCATCAGGGCGACGGCGTAGGCGGCGATCCCCTCTCCGCGGCCGGCGAAGCCGAGCTCCTCGGTCGTAGTCGCCTTGACGTTCACCCGCTCCTCTTCGGTAGAGAGGGCGCGGGCGATGTTCAGCCTCATTTGTGGGATGTAGGAGGCGAGCTTGGGGCGCTGTGCCACGATGGTGGTGTCCACATTGCCGATGCGAAATCCCTTGGCGTCGGCGAGCGCCATGACGTGCCGCAGCAGTTTGATGCTGTCGGCCCCTTTGTAGGTCGGATCAGTATCGGGGAAATGACGGCCGATATCCCCCTCCCCGATGGCGCCGAGAATGGCGTCTGAGAGGGCGTGTAGCAGCACGTCGGCGTCTGAGTGGCCGAGGAGGCCCTTGATGTGCGGGACATCGACGCCGCCCAGGATGAGCTTTCTCCCGGCGACCAGCCTGTGTACATCGTAACCGTTTCCTATCCGCATAATACTCCCCTTCCTGGGTGAAAATTTTGTAGCTATCTCTGCAAAAAAGCCTGCGCCAGCAGCATGTCTTCGGGGGTGGTGATCTTGATGTTCTGGTAGTCGCCCATGACGACCCGCAACGGCCAACCCTGCCGCTCCATCAGCGAGGCGTCGTCGGTACCGAGAAATCCTTCCGATTGCGCCGTGTCGTGAGCCGAGCGGATCAGGTCGTAGCGAAACGCCTGGGGGGTCTGGGCGAGCCAAAGTTCCTCGCGCGGCGGGGTCGCAGTGATGATCCCGTCGCGTGCGACCTTCACCGTATCCTTGACAGGGACCGCAACGACTGCGCCGCCGAACTCGTCGGCAGTACTTGCCGCGCGCTGCAGCAGATCGATCGACACGAAGGGACGGACCCCGTCGTGGATCAGCACCAGGTCATCAGGCGCGACACCCTCTTCCTGCATGGCCGTCAGCCCGTTCAAAACCGAATGCTGACGCTCCACACCACCGGCCACGATGGCCCGTACCTTGGAAAAACCGTAACGATCCACGACGTCGCTCTGGCAAAAAAGAATCTCCGGCTCGGGCGTGATCAGGTAGATGCCCGTGATGAAGGGTGCGTCCTGGAAAACTTTCAGGGTGTGGGCGAGGATCGGCCTGCCGTCCAGCAGCAGGTACTGCTTGTTCTGGCCGGCTCCCATCCTCTTCCCCATCCCTGCGGCGGGAATCAGCGCGAAAATCTTTTTCACATGCGACCTCATCGTTGCGCCGCGGTGCGGCTACTGGATAAAGCGCCGATTATACAGGGCGAGGGCGAAAAAACCAGAAAAACCGTGAAAAGGGGCCGGGCGAAAGTGAAAAAAGAGACGGCTAGCATCAAACCCGTCGGTCCGGAGGGACGTTTAGTTGAGGGGAAAGCTGTAATTCCCCCCTCCCTAACCCTCCCCCTCCGGGAGAGGGGACTTTCGGACCTGTCTGAACTTGCTTGAGAAGCACGATTTCCCTACAGTGGGCACTACGTTAAGTTAACGATTCTGTCTGGCTTAAACTCTCCCTCCCCCTTGGCGGGGGAGGGCCGGGGTGAGGGGGAAGGCTCCCGCAAATAGCTTATTTGACAGCAGCAAGCGAAGCGAGCGCTACCGTGAGATCGTCGAGATCCGTGTCCAAAATGGTGCGGGGGTCCAGCAGGAAGGCGCCCTTGGAAATCCTGCCGATGACAGGCACCTCGAAGTTCCTTAGCGCGGCTTCAATCTCATTGGGAGTGCGGCTTGCGACCCGGACCTCGATAAGCTGAGTGGGAAGGTTCAGGAGCGGCAGGGTCCCTCCTCCAGCCTGGGAAAATCCTGGCACCAGGGAGAGCGTAACCGTTTCAGGTGCCTGGCGGCGCAGCTGGCGCAGCATGCGCCGGGCGCGGCTGGCAAGCTCGGCGGGAGGGATGGTGAGCATCCTCAGGGTCGGCACCTCCCGAAGCGCCACCCGCTCGTCCCGGTAAAGCCCGAGGGTCGCCTCCAGGGAGGCGAGGGTAAGCTTGTCCATCCGCAGGGCGCGCAGCAGCGGGTGCTTCCTCATGGGTTCGATGAAGGCCTTCTTGCCGACGATGAGCCCCGCCTGGGGGCCACCCAGGAGCTTGTCGCCGCTGAAGGTGATGACGTCGATCCCGGCGCGCACGAATTCCTGAACGGTCGGCTCCTCGCACGGCAGCAGTCCCGAGAGGTCGACCAGGTTCCCGCTCCCCATGTCTGCCAGTACGGCAACCCCAGCTGCGGCGGCGAGCGCCACCAGTTCGGGGGCGCTGACCTCCGCGGTGAAGCCGACCACCGCAAAGTTGCTGCAGTGGACCTTGAGGAAGAGGGCGGTGTCGGCGCGGACGGCGGAGCTGTAATCCATGGCGTGGGTGCGGTTGGTGGTGCCGACCTCCCTCAGCGTCACCCCGGAAAGGCGCATGACGTCGGGGATGCGGAACGAGCCGCCGATCTCCACCAGCTCTCCCCGTGAAACGACGGCCTCGCGTCCGGCCGCAAGAGAGCTGAGTGCGAGCAGGACCGCAGCGGCGTTGTTGTTCACCACGATGGCGGCCTCGGCACCGGTCAGTTCGCAGATGAGCGACTCGACGTGGCTGTAGCGGCTGCCGCGCACCCCGGCTTCTAGGTCAAATTCCAGGTTGGAGTAGGCAAAAGCGATGTTGTTCAAGGCGTTTCGGGCGGCTTCGGGAAGAACCGAGCGGCCGAGATTGGTGTGGATCACGATGCCGGAGCCATTGATAACCCGTTTCAGGCTCGGCGCACGCAGAGAGGCGAGTTCGCGGTTGAGCGCAGAGCAGATGGCGGTTGCGCCGAAAGCTGCCTCATCGAGACTTCCTGCCAGCGCGGCGGCGCGCAGCCTGTCGAGCACCGTGCGCAGGGCCTTAACCAGCAGCATCTTCGAATGTACCTGCAGGAGTTCCCGCACCGCAGCCCATTCGAGTACCTTGTCCACTTTCGGGATCATTTTCAGCTGCTGCACGGCGACTCTCCCCACTTTTAATGATGACAGGAGCAAATTTAGCGCAAAGTTGCTCCAGAGGCAAAGGAAAACGGCAGTAATGGATGCAAAGGGGCTGTTGGGATCACTGCTTGTTTTCTCGGGGGGCACCGCCCTGAGGTAGAGACG
>Ga0209123_1000333_pt1 | contig 67028 bp, 57 predicted proteins | sample BarGraIncu00431A_FD_184500 | JGI IMG/M metagenome (GOLD analysis project Ga0209123, IMG submission 184500) | Arctic peat soil microbial communities from Barrow, Alaska, USA - Barrow Graham LP Incubations 004-31A (SPAdes) (version 2) | ecosystem: Environmental > Terrestrial > Soil > Wetlands >... | reverse complement strand
TTTCTATGAGTTTTTCTTCAATGCCTGGATATGTAACTTCACCATTTTTTATCTCTAAATTCAATAGTATATTATTTGATTTAGCCAAAATTATTAGCTGCTTAGCAGTGGGTATTTTTTCACTATCATATTTTTTATTATACCAAGAGCCCGCATCCAATTTATTTAATTCATCATATGTAAAATCTTTTACTAATCCCATACCATTAGTAGTTCTGTTGACTTTCTCATCATGAATGAGAACAAGTACTCCATCAGAAGTCATCTGAACGTCAGTTTCGATCCCAGTGGCGCCAAGTTCTATTGCCTTTCTAAAAGAAAGCATTGTGTTTTCAGGAAAATAGCCACTAGCACCCCTGTGTGCATAATTAATTATCATATGAATACCTCCAATTATATTTTTGCACTATCTTAGTATTAGAAACTATTAGTACAAATGTTGTGTTAAGCTCCTTGTAATTACATTATAAATTGAATTTGTTATATTCATATTAAAACACCGTTAATTTATTATCTTTTAAGGATGATTATACCACTTGAAATTTTCTTACATACACGCAATAAATTTTCTTTAATATTAGTAGAAGGGAGATATCATCATATCTCCCTTCTACTAATACATTTAAATGCTGTTTCAAATTATTTTAGACAGCAATTTTTATATTTTTTACCACTGCCACAGAGACAAAGAGCATTTCTACCAATTTTAGTATTTGAAGCCTGTATTGTATTATCTGAAATGGACTGCTGATGATTTTTTGCATTAGAAAGCTGACTTGGACTATGTCCTTTCAACTCCCATTGTATAGAATTATTATAAACTGCGGTAATTAACACTACCACCAGTTCTAACTGTTCTATACTCTCCACATCAAAATTTGCTGAAAATTCTTTTACTATTTCATTAAAATCATTTCCGATTTTAAATTTTAATTTAATACCTCCAAGGTATTCCAAAACTTTATCTTTTAAAATGTCATAACTATCGCACAAATAATTAATTAATTTTCTATCATATTCGTTCCACTCCACGAAATTAAATTCAGAAGCATCTAGTACTTGTTTTTCAGTAAGAGAAATATAATCTAAACTACTTCTCATGTTCTGCTGAGAAATTAATCCTTCTATATCATTAATTTGTTTCGCATACCAATAATTATTATGAAAATACACTTCCTCATCTTTTGTGCTAGTTTCATATATAATGTTAAAAACAGTGACCATATCCAAATCTTTTTTTATATAATTAGTTATCATATCATATGCCATATGGAAAGGTATTGCACCGTAATAAAACAAAAGACCCTTTAGGAGCTTTGTTATCTTTTCATTTTGCTTTATTTCAGAGACAATAGTTATGTTGTTTATTAATGAATTAATATCTAATAATATATCTTTAGGTATAAAAATATAATTTTGATCATTGCTATCTTTAAAGCAACCTATTACGCCAAATCGTCTTAAGTAATAGAAACCATTAAAAAATTCCTCTTTATATTTTAGTATACCCTTCTGGTCATCCATTTTTTTGAGTAATTTATATTCACTATCAGTAAATTTTTTTAATATTTCCGGTAGTATTCTTTTAATATTAATATCAAGCGCCTCGGCAAGCTTTTGTTTATTTAATGAACTGATACCTGAAATATCTAAATACTTCCTTACATCATCCAAATCATTTTTAGTATAGGTCGTAAGAGTTTCATATAGCGTTACCTGTTTATTTAAGCACAAAAACATTTTATAAAAACTTTTAACCCTTAATTCTTTCATATATTCAATGGAGTGCTCAAAATTATTTATTAAATTGTATAGTTGATCCCGGTTCATTTTTATCACCACCAATTATATTATATCTTTTTTTCTTGCACTATGTACTATTTAGACTTTTTTATTACAATTCCATATTAATTCTAGGAACTACTTCTTTCATATATTTATGGAAATATATGAAAGAACCCCAGTATAAAAATTTATATTAACTAGAGATAATCTATTTGACATGGAAAAACTTGAAATGAATATGAGTTGGTTTCAGTTTATTTTGGACTTATTGTGGAATTTGGCTCTGATCTTGTGCTAAAAAAGGAATTAGCAGTTATGAGGATTTCACATTACCTGGGGATCTTTGCGATGCATTAATTAAGCTTGCAAATAAGGAATAACAATAATCTTGGGTGATAAGACTCTTAAATGGCTTGTAAATTATTTTACTGATTTCAAATGAGCAATTTCATTCCAGTTCTTTGATGTTATTATCTCAACTGCATTTAAATCCTTTTCTATTCCTTATACAGTTCCCTTTAGTTCTAAAATATCAGTTTTTACTTCTTTAACGTCGGCAGAAACATTTTTTAATGAATCCCCTATTAGCGTTCCATTGTTAATCTGTTCTTCTAAAATTATTTTAGAGTCTCGCTCCGCTTGTTCCTTATGTGCTGTCTGTACTTCTGATATAATTTCAACTTTTTTATTTAAATCTTCTAGCATTATTGTATTTTTATCAACTTTTCTTTCAATTTGATTTATACCTTGCTTCATTGGTTCCATTTCTTCTTCTAACAAAGCTCTCATCATATTAATCAATTCTTTATTTTCCATTCTCTTACCCCACCTTTGGTTACTATATGCTGATTATATCACATTCCTTTATTCCCATCCTAGCGATTTCTTTTCTAACTCTTCAAAATCATGTTACATTTGCTCTTTTTCAGCTTTTACATGGTTTTTTATGGTTTAGTATAGTATACTATTCCTTTTAGTTATCCCTATTTTCAATATAAGAACATAAGTTCTTATATTGATATTATATCCCGCTTTCAAAAAGTTTATAACTAATTATTATAAACTTTTTTAGTTAACAAATTATTCTATTTCCCTTTCTTCTTCCTACGACTTAAAGAAAGTCCACCAAACCCACTTATAATAGCTATATAAAATCCAAAATCGTACCACCAGCCAGAATTTATAACCTCATAAACACGGTGGCTAGGATTAAATATACCTAAAATTAAAGATATGGGTGCAATCCATCCGTGCCAAATGCCAGATAAAAAGTTTGCAGGTTTGACTTGGGAGTAGCTTCCATCACCAGGCATACATCCAACCATAAGCATAGACAGACTTATAAGTGCTAGAAGTATTAGTGCTCTTTTTGTTTTGCTTTTCATTAAAATACCCCTTTCTTCTATTAACTATCCAATATTATCCACTATTGTAGCTACCCACCTGCATAAATCTACTGATGCTTTTTTAGCCGTTTCAATAACTCTTGCGTGAGAGTGTTTTTGTTTTTGTATACCTGTAGCCATATTTGTAATGCAAGCTATTCCAAGTACATCTATTCCTAAATAATTAGCAGCTATTGTTTCAGGAACTGTAGACATTCCAACGGCGTCTGCACCTTGTCTTCCTATTGATCTTATTTCTGCTGCTGTTTCATAATACGGTCCCATGAACCCTGCGTATACGCCTTCTTTATATTCAATACCAATTTCACCCGCAATCTTCTTTGCTTTATCTATTAATACAAGCTTATATGGTTCAGACATATCAGGAAATCTTGGTCCAAATCTTTCATCGTTAATTCCAATCAAAGGATTATCTGAAACTAAATTAATAAAATCATTAATAATCATCAATGTTCCTGGTTTAAAGTTTGTATTTATACCACCGCAGGCATTGGTTACTATAAGTTTTTCAATCCCTAAAAACTTCATCACGAATACCGGGTAAGCGACCTCTTTCATAGTATAACCTTCGAAATAATGGAATCTTCCCTGCATTGCAATCACTTCTACATCCTTTATTTTTCCAAATACTAATCTTCCTTCATGTCCTTCAACTGTTGATTGTGGAAAGTTTGGTATATCCTTGTAATCTATGTATTCTTTATTTTCTATGGCGTAAGCCAAATCACCGAGTCCTGATCCTAAAATAATTGCCACCTTAGGTTTTAAATTCATTTTGCTTTGAATATATTTTACTGATTCTATAACTTTATCATACATGTTATTCATGTTTTTATCCTCCTAGAAATTTTAAATATCTTTTAACACCCATCTATCATTAAAAGCTTTTTCAACAAACTCTTTCTTACATATGTATTCTCTTAATGTGTCTCTCAAATATTCTTTGTTATATCTTACATTTCTATTGTTTTTTAGAGAAGTATATCCTGTCCCTCTATGAAGATAATCCGAAGAGGCAACACTATACCATCTCTCCGCCTCAAGACTTTCACCATTAATAATAATATTTATTATCCTTCTTCCATCATGCTTTATCAAAGCATTAGAAACATGAAGTCTTCCTAAATATTTACCCCTAAACCCTGGTCCGGTGCCTTCCATAAAACAAAATTCACTATCTAAGGAATTTTCAAGGGCCTCTTTAAGATGTTTACCTAACACCTCAAAATATGTTGGATTTAATGGTGAGTGACATATTTCTAAAAGTTTTTTACGAGAAACTCCACCTTTTCTAATTCCACCATTTATTACTCCGCTATTTATAAGTCCAATATCAGTTTTAAAAACATCTACTAGTGCATCCGCCAATAAATTAGTAATAGGGTTCTCCTCAACTACATCATGCCATAAATCAACGTCAATATTATATAAATTTTTACTTAGGGTTACTATCGCTTTTTCTTTATTTTCTTTTAATATATCAATAATTTTTTCATTGAATAAACATTCGTAAGTTCTAATATTCTTAGCCTCTAATAATTCCACTTTTGTGTGATTAATTTCTATTCTTAGAAGTCCCAAATTCTCTCCAAAACATCCTGAAGTATGAATTATTGTATTACAAACAATTTCAGGCTTATCCATAAGTATATGAGTATGCCCACCTATTATTACATTAACCTCTTCTATTTCTGCCATTTTTCTATCACACTGAATTCCTGAATGAGATAATACTATACACAGATCATACTTACCTTTATTTAGCATTATTTCCTCTTTTATTGCCTCTAAAAATTCTTCGACTTTAAAACCATTTAACTCATTAAATGGGCCCAGAAACGGTGATGTTCCTATAACTAAAATTCTTAGATTATTTTTATGTAATATGATACTCTTTTTCACACCATCAACGTCAGTTTTCTTTAGTGTAACAAGATTACAACTTAAAAAGGGAACCTTTGATTTCGTTACCATATTAACTAATGTATCATATCCGTTAAACGTTTCATTGTTACCTATAGCTATGGCATCATAACCCGCGCACTCAAGTAATTCTGTAGCCGCAAGCCCATCTGTTCCCTGTAATTCTAGCCTTTTAAAATCCGCGAAATCACCTGCATCTAATATTATTGTATTTTCATCTTTTAATTCTTTTATTTTGCTTACTATCTTAGAAAAGTTCTCGTAATTACTGTGAATATCATTGGTATGAAGTATATTTAGCTTCATTTTGTATCCCCCTAATCTTATGCAATATCTATCTTTTTATGGTAATTATACCACATGATTTTTTTAAGACTCCTTTAAACCGGCTTAAATCAGAAAAGATATAGCAAAATTAAATTTTACTATACCTTTTCTCTAATATTATTTAGACCAACTGCAAATGTATTCCCAGTCATTTGGTGTATTTATATTTTTAATTATTTCCCACGTGCCTTTTAACCCAAGTTCATTTGCAGATAACTCAAAATGGCATTTGGCGATACCAATGTCATTTTTTTGCATATCGAAACTAGTTACTCCATAACCTTTTGTTCTGCAAAGGAAAAAATGATAAACGTTCTTATCCTTTATGATTCTCCAAGGTTGTTTGTTTGAAGCAGAAGGTCCAAGTCTTACCATCTCTAATAGAACAGCATATTCACCCTCATTCTCTTCATTTAGTGGCACTAAACTATCGGTTTCAAAAAACAATTCACTCCATGGTTTTCTTTTATTAGCACCAATAACTGCTCTCATAGCTGATTCAAAAACTCTAGGCTTTTCTTTTTTTGTTCCTACCGGAGAAACAATGGGTATGAATTCATTAGAGAGTAAATTCATATTTTGTTCAAAATTACCCTTATTAAAAGTTCCACCGAGCCAACATGTTTGAAGTCCCAAATCCGTTGCGAAGAGCACAATTTTTTCGAATAAATATCCAAATTCAAGTGCATCTTTTTCTTCTTTATCTAATATTCCAATGATAAATGAATTAGCGCCTGTTATCATCCCATATGTCCCTAATTTTTTTACTTTCCTACCATCATTATCATTACTTTGTGTAATTATAAACCTAGCCCTTAATTTTGTTTCTTCATTAATTTTTGTAATATAATCCTCTAGACTTTTAAGGGTTATACTTTTAATATTTGTTTGATCAAATGTCCTGCTTGATTTCCTCATCTTTATAAGTTCAATAACTGATTTTTGAAATTCCATAATTGCTCCTTTTAATTTATTATTGAGTTTTAACTTTGTTTTGATATTTTATACCATTTAGTTTCCTATTTTGAAAGGTTTATCATTTACTAATAAAAAATACAGCCAATGCTCCTGGTCCACTATGTGATCCAACAGAAGGTCCAATTTCTCCTATCATAAAATCTGTTATATTAAATTCTTCAGATAATATTTTGACTAATTTATCGCATTCTATTTTCTCTTCTGAATATGCCACCATTGTTGTAAAAGATATATCTATGTTCTTACTTCTTATATATTCCACTATTTTTTTGACTGCCGCTTTTCTACCTTTAGCCTTATCAATTGGCTCAAGCAAACCTTTTTTTATAGAGAGAATAGGTTTTATACCAAACATCCCTCCTATAGCCGCCTTTGCTGGAGAAATTCTTCCACCTCGTTTAAGCATTTCCATTGTATCCAAATAAATAATTGATTCTTGCCTTAATATTAATTCGTTTATATAACTTATTATTTCAGCTATATTTTTACCTTCTAAAGCCTTTTTTGCAGCCTCAACTACTAGAAAACCTAAACCAATAGTTACTGTTTCAGAGTCAATTATATGTATCCTATCACTTTCCATACTATCTTTTGCTAATTGCGCAGAATTATTAGTTCCGCTAAGCTCCCCTGAAAGAGTTATACATATTATATCATTCCCCTTCGCTAGCTCTTTTTCAAATATCTTTTCAAAAGCATAGGGTTGCACAAGTGCAGTTTTAGGATAAATGTTCTTTCCCTTTATTTTTTCAAAAAAAGTTGTACTATCTATATTAATTTTATCTAGATATATTTCTCCATTTATGTCTACAGTTATAGGAGCGAACTTTATGTTGTATTCTACCATTAAATTTATGTCTAAATCACATGTACTATCCGTTACAATTGTAATTTTATTCATTTTAGTAAACCTCCTTTCACGCATTTTAAAAAATAATTTTACATTATATTGTTTAAAACTACTTCTATTATATGCTAGAATTGGGACATAAAGAAGGCAACTGTCCAAACAGATGCCTTTCTTAGTACAAATTTTTGTGATGCTTGTTTAAGCATTTTTATGTTTATCATAAAATTCAGTGTAGTTTTTAAGTTCTCTTTTTAAAAGATTAGGAGTATCAAGCTTATAAGGACAGTTATCTTTGCAGTGTCCACATTCTATACAATTATTTATAAGTTCCATTTTTTCTTTAAAACTATCCTCCAGGAATCCTTGATAAGGAGCCCTTTTAAGAAGAAGTGACATTCGAGCAGCTGTTGGAATTTCAATTCCAGCAGGGCATGGAAGACAATACCCACAACCACGGCAGAAATCTCCTGCAAGTTCAATTCGATCCTTGTTAATATTTTTCCACATGGCTTCATCTAATAGTGGCGGATTTTTCTCAAGGGAAATAAAATCATCTAATTCACTTTCTCTTTGTATTCCCCATATGGGTACAAGATTATCATATTGTCTTAGGAATGCAAAAGCTGAGGCAACATTAGTTAATAAACCTCCTGAGAGTGCCTTCATTGCAATTAGCCCCACATTTCTTTTTTTACATTCGTTTATTAACAATAAATCTTTTTCAGAAGATAAAGAACATAAGGGAAATTGTATAGTGTCATATAATCCTGAAGCGGCAGCATCCATTGCATTTTTCAATTTATGATTTGTAATTCCTATAAAACGAACAAGACCCTTTTGCTTAGCTTCTAAAAGACCTGCATATAGACCTTCTGGATCATTAGGATCAGGAAGTACATCAGGGTTATGTAATTGATAAATATCTATATAATCTGTTTTCAGATTTTTTAGACTTATTTGTAAATGCTCAAGTAGACTTTTTCTATCTGTGGCATGGCTTTTAGTTGCAATTATGATTTTATCTCTTACATCTGAAAGGGAATATCCTATTTTTTCTTCGCTATCAGAATATGCTCTTGCAGTATCGAAGAAGTTTATTCCATTATCGTAAGCTTTTCGTAGAATATTTTTGGCCTCATCAAAAGAAACCCTCTGCACTGGTAATGCTCCAAAACCACTTCTTGTAACCATTAAATTTGTTCTTCCTAATTTTATTTTATCCATTTTTTTGACCTCCATAGTTTTTTTGATTAAATTCAACTTTGCTCTAATCCCTTATTTCCTCATAAATCTTTTTAAAATCCAGGTGTATTCTCTTAAATACCTCTAAAACACTGGGGTCAAAATGCTCTGGACATACACGGCCATCTCCTAGGGTTATTATTTCATATGCCTTTTCATGGGAAAATGCTAGTTTATAGGTTCTCGTACTTCTTAAAGCATCGTATATATCTGCTAGGAACACAATTCTTGCTGAAAGAGGAATTTCTTCTCCCTTCTTAGAATCTGGATACCCTGTTCCATCATATTTCTCATGGTGATTTCTAGCAATTTCTGCAGACATTTTTAAATACTCAGAATCACCTATTATTTTCTCTCCATAAACAGTGTGGCTCTTCATCAATTCAAACTCTTCATCCGTAAGCTTCCCAGGTTTATTTAAGATACTTTTATCTATATTAATTTTCCCCACATCATGCATTTGGGCTGCATTATAGATTCTTAGAGTAAATTCTTCGCTCATACCTAATTCTTCTGATATCCTCTTTGAAAATATATTAACTCTTTTAATATGTTTTCCAGTTAAATCGTCATTTGCCTCTGCTGCCCTTGCCAGAGCATTTGTGGTGTACTCAAAAGACTTTTCTAATTCATTTATCTGATACTTCATGTTATCCATAAGGTCAAAATTTATTGATAAGGCCTTCATTATTCCTACATCATAACTTGTCACAAGGTTCTTATAGTTCATACCTATTATTGTGAGATTACCAATAGAAAATCCAGCGAAATTTTTGATTTGAGGAGTATTTTGTCTTATAGCTTTTGGAAACATTTTTTGGCTAAAGCTAATATCAGAGAATTCATCTACGTTAAAGTTTTTGTTAAATCCAGTACTTGCATAAATGTCAAAATTAAATGATGCCTCTTCAGCTATGTCATTGCATAATCTTTGTTCATACTCATCACTATTAAGGTGAAACAGACTGTAATTATACATATCTTTTTTAGAAATCAACACCCATATAACTTCAGGTTTGTTTTTTAGAAATAGATTCTTTGCAAATATTAAATCAAGCATTTCTTTAATAATTGTATGAGTATCTTCCACACTAACATATTTTTTAATATAAGATTTAATTTCTCCATTAATAAGATCAATTGCATTATAGCTTTCCATTACCATATCATATTTACTCTTAAATATAGTTGATTGTTTAAGCAGATATACAATTGCTTCTTTAATACTTTCCACCGGTACAACTACTTCATCTTTTAATAAATCAGTTATTTTCACTTGTTCACTATATACATAGATAACTGGCAAATAATCAATAGCGATAATGGATTGAATCATTTTAATAGCCTGCTGCTCATAACTACCAATATCTACTAATAAAGCCGTCGGTTCCATTTTATATAGTTCAACCATGAGATTAGTTTTAGTAACAGCATATACTTCGTAATTACTGCTTAAAAAACTTTTAACTCTAGAAACCTTAGTTTGGTCACTTGTAAGAAGGAAAATTATACTACTCATCGTCTTCCTCATTATTCTCTAAGACCTCATTTACAACTCCCAATAATTGACTAGCCTCGATAGGCTTTGTAATATAATGCTTGGCCCCATTTTTTAAAGCCTCAAAAACCATCTGCTTTTGATTTAATGCACTAACCATTATTATTTTCGCACTGCTATCTTTACTTATTATTTGCTTAACCACTTCTACACCAGTCATTTTAGGCATTGTTATATCCATTGTAACTAAATCAGGCTTTAACTCCGAATATAGTAATACCGCCTGTTTTCCATCAGCAGCTTCTCCAATAACCTCATGTCCGTTACTCGTAAATATTGAATTCAAATTTTTCCTCATTACTGTTGAATCATCTACAATTAAAATTCTAGCCATTTAAATTTCCTCCTCTGTATAAGTGTCCCCTTCTACTAACAGCATATTTATACTAAATTCATACTCACCGCAACTTAATTCACAAGATAATATTTGTGATTGAGTATATTTTATATAAGCATCTGTGTTTGATAAAACAGCAGGGATACCCATATAGAATATATTTTTTGTATTTTCAAACCTACCAAATGTATTACCTAAAATTGTGTTGGATATTTCACCAAGAACATCTTCAACATAATCATTAATGTTCTCCTCTGTTACTTCATCTATAATAAACCCTTGGACAAGTCTTTTCGCCATTACTTTGTTAACACTTATCATAATTAAGGAATTTATTGTCCCTCTTAGATTAAATAGTGCTGTTATATTATTAAGTACAATCATTTTTTTAGTTTCAATGTCTTTTAACTTAAAATCAAGTCCTGTTTGGGAATGTATAATATCTTTTGCATTCTTTATCATTTCCTCTGCAAATTTTTGTGGTGTGATTATATTTTCTAAGTTATCATCAAGCTTTGGCAGCGTGATGGTAAGTTTAGTGCCTCTATCTTTTTTACTCTCTATTTCTATAGTACCATCAATTTCACTAATATATTGTTTAACGGCGGACAATCCAACTCCTCTACCAGAAATATAATTAGCTTCTTCTTTTGTTGTTATTCCATCTTTATATATCAATTCTAATTTTTGTTTATCCATAAACTTGCTTAATTCTTCTTTAGTGTATAGACCTTCTTTTATACATTTTTGCTCAAGTGCGTGAACATTAATTCCGCTTCCATCATCAGAAATTATTATTTGGAATTTTTCCTTAAGATCCACTACATTGCATTGTATGTTTCCTATCTGATCTTTTCCTTTATTTAATCTTTCGTCTTCTGTCTCAATGCCATGATCAACAGAATTTCTAAAAATATTAACTAACCCTTTAAAGACTTCCTGATAACTATTTGTATCCACCATTACATTATCACCTGTTATACTAAAAGGTGATATAGTTTTACCAAGCCTTTCACTTAACTGCATAACGTAATCAGGATAACTCTTAAGTAAATCTTTTACAGATTTGTATCTAAGGCTTTTTATAAGAGGAATAATAACTCTACTTTCTTTTAGTGACAAAAACTCTTGAATTTTATTTTCAATTTCAATAAGTTTCTCTTTTTCAATATAGAAAATCTCTCCTTCTTTTATAAAATCCTTCCCAACAAAAATTTCGAGTATATGTAAATCCTGCTCTAACCAATTACTTAATTCACCGTTATCTATATCTTTTACATTAAATTCATCCTTCTTTTCATATAACCTATTTTCAAGCTCCTCAAGTTTAGGAACCAAATTAATCATCATATACTGGCTGAAGCTTCCTTTAAAAGTGTGTATCTGCCTAAGAATGCGTTCATTGTCGTAAGCCTTCATGTCTTTAAAGGATTGAGAAACAAAGTCTTCGTAAGTTACTACTAATTCTTTAAAATCATCTCTATTCATCATTGTTTTAACAACCATCTTTAAAGTTCTTCGCTCCTCATCCATAAGCTTCTCTAAAAGTCTCTTCTCCGTTATATCGGTTATTATTACCATGATTATGTCCTCATTTACTTCATTCTTAACCACCTTATAGGATAAGTTTATAACCCTATTATTTATAGTAACCTCTTCTGGAAGCAGTGAAATATAGATCTTCTTATGATACTTATTAGAATTAAATATTTTAGTAAATAAATCATCTATAAAATTTTGCATATTCATATCTTTTGGATTAAGTAGAGTTGATAAAGATTCTCCTGTGATAAATCTATTAAACAGCTGTTCACAAACCAAGCTATATTCACTTTGTATCCTTAAATCACTTCCAAACGTTAAAAAGCCTTGTTCTACATTATTAAAAATATTTTTAAGTTTTATATTCTTATTATCTAATGCCTTATTAATGTTTTCTACTGTTCCGCTATTTTCTTGCAGTGTAAGATTCTGTGCTTCTAATTCGTTATTCTGATTTGCTAAGGTGTCAACATATTCACTCATTCGTGACATAATTATATTTGTATAATTAGCTAGGTTTTCAACTTCATTTATTGGTTTTTTAAATTTGATTTCAGTTTTAATAGCTGCTTCAATATTTCCGTCCGCAAGCTCCTTCATTTTTATTTCAAGGTCTGATAAAGGTTTTACAATAATATTACTTAGCATATTAGCAATAATTCTTGATATTATTAAAACAATCAAAAATATAATTACGCATAAGATTATTAATCCTAGATATCCAAAAATAATTATGAATGGATTGAGTTTTACATTGATTACAAACAATTGTTTATTATCAACTACTACAGATTCTGTTATTGATGTTTCAGTAATAATTTTTTGAATTAGCCAACTATCCTGTTTAGGTTTCTGTTTACTATCTTTTATTTGACCTCGATTTAATGAATCATATATTAGTATATTATTATTCCATATATTGTAATCAACTAAGCCCATATCTTCACCCATTCTTGCTTCTAAATCTGCTGCTTCTGTCTGTTTTAGTTCTTCCGTAGACGGTGATAAAACTTTATAAGACTCCCCTAATGTTTTAAATAAATGTTCATAATAAGGCGTTACCTCTTTAAATTCCTTTGTTATGTTCCCGTTCTTTTGTGCCTCCATATATCCCACTTTAAGCTTACTACTCATATCACTAGCTGCATTTTTTACTATTAGACTACTAAAAACTTGAAAAACTACCCCCAAAGTAATCAACATTGTGATTAACATTATTCCTAAACTAAAAAAGTTCAACATAGAAAATGTTCTTGATATCCTTTTTTTTAGACTTCTTTTATTGTATTTGCTTCTACCCATTTTATACCTCTCAAAGAAATTATTTTATTTAAATGTAGTATCTGATTTATTATACTATTTATTGTCATTTGGGTCTATGTTAGATAATAAAATACTGCAAAGTTAAAGGATTTTAAAGTCATAGAATCTGTTTATATGTAATTATGTTAAATGTTTGAAATTCATACTGATATGACATATAATTGAATATGGATATAATGCCTTGATGTCGTGAATTAATCTTGAAAGACTTGGAGGGATGTTAATGAAAAAGAACAAAAAAATAGATACGATTATTGGAATGATTTTTATAGTAACAGCTGAAGGTAAAGTCAAAAATTTGGTTTTAAAAAATTAAGCTCTTCTTTCGAATTTACTAATCATTTAATCCCTTTCCATTAAGAATTTGCTGCATATATTTTTCGACCCTTGACACTCGAGTTTTGGATTGTTTGGGCTCAGAAAAATAGAAAATGTATGCCCTTTGACGTCCCGGTGTCAATGCTTCAAAAGCAGTTTTCAAGGCAGGAATTGCATCGAATTTATTTTGAAATTCTTCAGGAATTATGAATTCTGTATTCTTTTTAAAATTAACTTCCAACCCGGATTTTTCAACTTCAATGGCTTCACAAATATAAGCTTTCAAGATGGCTTCTATTGCAACTATTTCTCCAACATTGGTGAACCTAATCTGGCGCGCCGCCTGTACATTCTCCGTTTGCTGGATTAGAATACCTTTTGCATCATGTAACAAAACACCTTTGATAAACAGAATCGCACAGTATTCTTTAAATCCATGTATTAAAACTATGTTTCCTTTTTGAAATGTGTAACAAGGAACACCCCACTTCAATTCTTCGGTGAGATCACAGTCAAGAATGATCATTCTCAATTTTTCAAACTCTTCCCGCCACTTTTTGGCTTTACTTAAATATTCATCAACCTTAGGATTCATTCTACTATTTATCATCAAGTAGCACCCCTCTTCTATTTTTTTAACATCATTCAATTATTTATTATTACTTAATTTTAGCATCCTTTTATAATAATAACTTTTTACAAAGAAAATCTTTAAAATCTTTTATTTCCTCACCAGGCTTAAAAACAAAAGCACCCATATTATATCTTTTATGATATTCTAAATCAAATAATTTTTCTGCCCTCTCCCCTTTTACTGGTGCTAATATATATGTTTCTAGGACTACTCTACAATCATCATCTTTTCTTAATATTCCATCTCTATACTTGTGCATCTCAGCAAGTGCATTCCCTAAATTAGCATCAACCCTATACTTAGGATCTAGCACAATAAGCTCTCCATTAAACTCCACTACAATATCAGGTATCATTTTCTGGGTAAAGGTATAGTAAGGTTTTGAGTTACGTTGATATGACTTTTGGTAATATATAAGTCCTCCATTTTTTAGCTTTACCTTGCTTTCGTTATGCTCGCTAAGCTCCAATAATATACCATCCACATTTTTCATATAAATCTCACTGGTATCTTCTATAATATCTAACTCTCTACAAACCTTAATTACCTGCATGAATGCCCATATTTCGTATATTTGAAAAGTATCCTTTAAAGGAAAATGCGTTTTCAGACCAACCGTCCACTTTTTATGATTATATAACTCTCGAAACCAGTTGTACCATAATCTATAAACTGGATGTTTTCTAAACACCTGGGATATAGCAACCTTTCCACTGTATGGCTGCACCTTGGCTAAATAAGAATTTGAAAGCCAATAGTTAACTAAATCTAAATACTGCCTTGCTTTTAATTTCATTTCTTCATATTCCACTTTGCAGTATTTCCTCAAAATTACTTGAAGTTCCATGAGCTGAAATTTTATAAGCTTATTTTCATATGTATTGTAAGTTTCCTCAGAGCTAATAACCTTTATGTACTTGGGCAATTTTTCCTCAGTTCCACCAAATCTAGGTCCATTTTTCTCAATCCAATTTTCAGTTTTAGTGCCAATCTTTTTAACTCTTTCTACATTGGTGATTAACTCATTCTTTTTAATAACCTTAAGTGGTGCATTTTCAATTCTGCTAAATATTCTCTTGAGCTTCTTCATGCTTCTTCGTATATAATTCCATTGTGCGAAGGATATTTTCCTTTCGGCTCCACATGTATCTATAGACATTCCTAGGCCCGAATACTTTAAACATACATTTGCTTCTTCAAGTATGTCATAAATCATATTTTCATATTCCTTTAATGTAACCTTTCTGCTGTCAGGATATACAAATGATTTTATTTTTCGGATGATACCATCTACATTTATATCAAAATCTATTATCCCTGAGGCAAAAGGCATCTGAATTGTACCAGAAAAGCCATTGTAATTATGGTCACTACCGCAGCCCTTTCGCATCAATAGGGGTATTCCTTGCATTATAATATATATTATCTTTTGACTATTTATCCTCCACCAATACATTTTTGCTTCCTCAAAATATGCTTTTTCAAGGCTTACCCAACACTTTTCCGTCTCATCAAATATTTCAACCTCATAGTTTTCTGATGTTTCCAATGTTTTAAATTTATCTCCAGAACTGAACTGTTCCATAACGTTCAAGCTCTCCCTTCATTCTTAAGAGATGTTTTTTGATTTCTAAGCCATCACTAAAGTATATATTGGACCAAGTAAGTAATTCACTAATTAAGTTTTCTATACTTTCATCTCCCCGTATCTTAGGAAAAACTTTCTCACAAATTACTCGATTCAACATACTTATTCTATCCATTTGAAGATCGGTTTGTAAATTTGCATTTGCACTTATCTTACTAATCATTTCTTCTAATGAGCGATAACCAAAATGCAAATTATAAGGCTTTAATATATTATGTAGTTCTGATAATATCATATATTCTTTTTCAAATTTATCCCTTATAGTTTGCTCCTTGGATGTCCAATAGTTTTCTAAATCCACCTCTGATAACGTCATAACGTATGCTCTATCTAAAACTTTATCTGATATAGTGTACGTGGTTTCATCTACATTTACAGTTCCGATAATATATATATTAGGAGGTATTATGACTTCCTCTGGTACATTATTAATATTCTTTTCACTATGTAATCTTATTGGTTTTCTTGATTCCACTGCGCTTAAATAATCGCTTAAATAATACTCTACTCTTGCAAGATTCATCTCATCTAGAACTATAAAGTGAGGTTTATCCCTTTCCGCAAGTGCGCTAAGTATACATTCTAAAAACTCCGTCATTACATATCTCTTTTGGAGCGCGCTATAATAACCAAAGAGTGCTGTTGAATCAGTCCAATCAGGCCTTACAGGAATTACTTTTAAATACGGATTTTGATCTTCGTAAGCTAGTCCATATACAGCATTTGCATAAAGACTGCAAATTTGAGTTTTACCTGTACCAGATATACCGTTTAATATTACAAAATGTTTATCTCCTAGGGCTGTAAGATTCAAATGAAAATCTCTAATAATATCCTTTGTGAAAATAAATTTACTTTCTTCAAATGCCTTTATAATTTCAGACAAATCAAAATTACTTTTATATTCGTCCTCCTCACCTTCTGTACCATCATCAACTATATCTATATCTTCTTCAATAATAGTTTCTTTGGGCAGAGCTATTACTTTACTGGTATCCGCAAATATTAATGCCGCTTTTAGAATACGCTGTTTAACCTCGCTGATATTTTCTGTAAAATTCATGGTTGAATTATCAAAAGTTCCAATATAGTAGTTATTGCCCCTAACTTCAAAGCCATGGGCTTGCAAAGTCTCCATTGCTTTTGTTAAAAGAATTGCATTGTCCTGAGCCTGCTTCGAGAAACTCTTCTTAATAAACCATTCCACCTTATCGCTCTCAAACAATACCCTTGGACATGTATAAATTTGCTCATAGCCATTTACATAAACACTTAACATCTCATATGTTGATTGTGAACTATTCCTTTTAAAATAATTTATAATTCCGCTAGTGACCATCTGTCCATTTTCATTTAGCATGTACTTTTGAAAATACCCTGCTCGTGAATTACGTTTTTGAGTTTCCCCAAACTTAACTTCATATTCATGTTCATAAAGACTTATTTTAAAATCTTCACTATAGCCTTTTATTAGGTTTAATACACCTGAAGACTTGCTTTGCTTAACTGAATTGTCCAAACTAAATTTCCTTAATTTTTCTAGTTCACACCATACTTTCCATAGGCCATTCGCTAATTCGACCTCATCGTTTATATTTTCAAAAGCTATCTCAAGTCCAATGAAAATCGGAGATCTCTTTCTAGATTTTGAAATTCTTTTAATAGTTTCCACAAGTTTTTCTTTATGTATTTCCTCAAAGGGAACTTCTATTGAAAATATTTTAATATCTTCACTCAGGTTACTTACAATTCCCTCAAGATCATTTGACCTTAATACTTGCCACAAATAGTCAAACTCTATTTCCATACCTATACGAACTGTTCTACTCTCCCCATAACATGTAAGTCCTAATATGAAAAGTTCTACATCGTTATCAAATTTTTTCATAAGAATAGAAAAATCCTTCTTGCCTACAGTCTTATCTAGATCAGTCTCAGTATATTTAATATCTCTAAGATCCTTATATGTATTTCTTAATGTGTCTTCATAAGTTTTAAGCTCATAATCTAATAATGAACTATCCTGTTTACTATGGTTATTTACAAAATCATGTAAAATACCATCTAAAACAGGTTGAACCTCAGATAAAGCACTTTCACATCTCTCTGAAGTATTTTCTAGATTTAATACCTCTTCAAATCTTTTAATATTTATCATAAACTTCCCACCCCGTTAAAAATCGTATTAAATTAAATATGGATCCATTAAGTAAAAGTATGTAGATGGAATCATAAACACAGCTTATAATATGGTATATCCTCTTTTAATTATTTATAGCTGTTATCAATAATTTAGGAATCCCACCAGTCGGAGTCACCTCATTAATCCAAATATTAAATTCATCCTGACCAAACATAATCCCTTGATAATTTACAAATAGATTTTTTGTAAATGAATTACTAATTTCTATCTTATAATTCGGATAAAAAATTTGATCATAATTTTTAATAAAATAATCTTTATTTTGTATATTTACAACTTTACCATTAATTTTAGCATTTATAGGATATTTTATTTGCTCAGCTAATTGCTGCTTATCTCCCTTTACTACATAGCTTTGAATTTTGCCAGCGAAATCCTCAACATCTTTGTCACTTTTGGTATTCAGCGCTACAGCATATCTTTTCCCATATACATCTGCCACAATGTTACTTTTAAGTGTTAATGTAAATGGATAACTAGTTTTATTATCGACACTTACCCATTTTCCCTCAATTTTATCAACAGTTTTCATTGTCCCCATAAATATACCTGTATTTTTACCTGCCTCATCATATTCATATAGAATAATATCTTTTTCATCCGACTTGCCTTTTAGTTTAATTTCCTTCCCCTGCTTTTCATAAAAATATGTTCCAATGATCTCTTTTTCTTGCTTATAAATACTCATTTGAATTTTAATATTATTATTTATAGTTCCGTTATAATCGTAATATCCTTTATTAAATAAACTTTTAGTGATATCCATCTTATCAAGCAAATCGGAATACGCTTTACTATTAGTATCTTTAACACTTTGATCTGTGTTTACCGATTTTGTCTGTTCTTGTTTACTATTGCTTTGAGTATTTTTAACTGCAGGTTTTCCACCACTTGAACACCCTGTCAATATAGTTGTTAACATAATAATTAAAATTATTTTTCGCACATTAATCTCTCCTATTTATATTATATTTTCCTTATTATAACATAGTCAAGATTATATTTACCTTTTAGTTTTATGCTTGTCAATATTTATTGTTAATTAAAAATAACTCTTTACAAATATAAATTACTGTGGTATTATTAACTCATAAACAAAGAAACAGAATTAACTTAGTACAAGAAGTGGAAGCAATTCCACAAAGATATTAACCTTCATTAGATAAAGTAAAGTAATCGCTAATAGAAAGGGGATAGTCCAATGTATCAAATTAAATCTTCAGAGTTTTTAGAGGGTAGTAAAAGTTTATAAATAAGAGGTCTTTAGAATATGTGATAAGACAAAGAAAAATAACTTAGATTAAAATAAACTACTATACTCTATTTAAATTAAAATTGAATATAAAAATATATTAAAAGGGAATTCAATTTTATTGAATTCCCTTTTTGTTGTTAAAAAATATTATTTAGACCATCTACAAATGTATTCCCAGTCATTTGGTGTATTTATATTTTTTATTTTTTCCCAAGTGCCATTTAACCCAAGTTCATTTGCAGATAACTCAAAATGGCATTTGGCTATACCAATATCATTTTTTTGCATATCGAAACCAGTTAATCCATAGCCTTTTGTTCTGCAAAGAAAAAAATGATAAACATTCTTATCCTTTATGATTCTCCAAGGTTTTTTTTATTAGCACCAATAACTGCTCTCATAGCTGATTCAAAAACTCTAGGCTTTTCTTTTTTCGTTCCTACTGGAGAAACAATGGGTATGAATTCATTAGAGAGTAAATTCATATTTTGTTCAAAATTACCCTTATTAAAAGTTCCACCGAGCCAACATGTTTGAAGTCCCAAATCCGTTGCGAAGAGCACAATTTTTTCGAATAAATATCCAAATTCAAGTGCATCTTGATTTTTCATCTCAATATTGTAAAGTTTTCCTCACCCTCAATAACAGGCACATCAATCATAGTCATTTGCTTTACAGATGCTCGTTTCAATGACTTCATGTTATTGACCAGAAAATAAATTTGCGGTTCTTCCCCTTGTAATTCTGTTTCCACACTTCCATTCTCTAAGTTTTTCACCCAACCCGTTAATTTCATTCTTTCTGCAATACAATATATTTCAAAGCGAAATCCTACCCTTTGTACTCTTCCAGAAAAAATAACCTTTTTTCTAATTATATTGTTTGAAGTAACTACAGGAAACTTAATATGATTTACATGACTAATTATATAACCGTCTCTTAATTGCTTAAAAATGTTCATTCGCATGCATACTCCTTTTCCGGATTGACATTCTATTGTTTAAAACTATCATAAAAGTATTCAACACTATTTAAAGAAATCCTGCTAAAAGTAATTTACTGAGCACAAAGTAAATATGGCTCGAATAGTTTATCTCTTATTTTTTCTTTAACTCTATACATTGGTTGCCATGTATATTACTCTGATATTAGAAAACAATAAAAATAGTGAATATATCTTTCAAATCTAATCTAAATTTAAAGTATATTTAAAAGGAGAATTATAATGATATCTTTATTTAAAAGAACAACTATAAAATCTACTGTAGCCTTACTTATCCTCACATTTATGGTAGGGTGTTCAAAAACCAATCCAGTCACCCAAAAGGTTACTGATAAGAATCAAAGTAAAAGCACTATTGCTGTTAAGCAAAGCAACAACTCAAGTACTTCTTCCTCGCCATCATCATCTGTTAATTCAAACTTAGTTGTGTACAACAATTCACAATATGGCTTTAGTTTTTCATTGCCAGCGAGCTGGAAGGGTTATTCAATTGTCACTGATAAATGGGACGGTAGAGACACAAAGTCTGGTAAAGTTACCGAAACCGGTCCGCTGTATTCCATCAGACATCCTCAGTGGACTTCTGCAAAACCGCGACAGGATATACCCATCATGGTATTCACTATTGCACAATGGAAATTAGTTTTACAGGAGACATTAGCTGTTAGTGCAGCACCTATCGGACCAAGTGAACTTGGACGAAATAGTAACTATGTTTTTGCTCTTCCTGCACGTTATAATTTTGCATACCCACTTGGCTATAAAGAAGTAGACCAGATTCTTGGTGGCAAACCCTTGCATCCAATGCAGCCTGCTTCCAAATAATAAAGTACTATACTCTATTTAATTTAAAATTGAATATAAGAATATATTAAAAGGGAATTCATTTTATTGAATTCCCTTTTTGTTGTTTCTCATACTCTCTATGTCTAATCAAATAAGTAAAAGAATAAATGTTCCAATGACACTTGCTAAAAAATGTGAAATAGTGCACGAGTAAATATTCTTAGTTTTTTGATAAATCACTCCATAAATAATATTATCTATAAAAATAAAAAACAAGATATAAATAAGACCTGAAGTGAAGCCACCCGAAAAATTTGCTATGACAAAAAATAATGAAGTAATGACGATAGCCCATATTGGTTTTATAACATTGCAAAGTTTAGTCTGGAAAAACCCTCTAAATGCTATTTCCTCAGCAAATGCTAAAATCAATAATTTAGGTATCTGTAAAAACGATTTTTCAAATGATAACATCGATTTTGTGTCTAAAAGAGACGAGTAGAACTCTGGCAGAACAAATTTAAGCAAACTAACTGATACAATACATAAAATAACAGGAATCAAAATTAACCACCAATATTTTTTTATATCAGATAAAATGTTTTTCGGAATAAAACCGATGTCTGCAATTTTCCCTTTGTTCATTTTGTTTTCAATAAATAAATACAATATTGAAAAAAGAATAATTAATCCTAAGCCAGTAACATTATTCAAACCTAAACTTAAGCATAGAAATCCAAAAATTGCAATTTGAATATAAGTTTTCAATAATTCATTTTTATTTTTCATTTAAATACTCCTTTCAACATTATTCATAATCTTTACTTATCCATATTTTTCAATTATATAGTAATTATAACATAAGTTTTAAATATTATGAATTATAACATAATCTATTAAATTCACTAAGGATTTTAATTGCAATATGAATTTACTACTAATTACCGTTCCATTACAATTTATTTCAATTTATTACCCATCTTGTAATTATCGCAATCCCTTAAGATATCTACATTGAAACATAAATATATATATATTAGAACTTCCAGGTTTAAAACTTAAGGAGGATATTGTAGATTGGGTAGGGAATGGAGGCACTCTAGAAGAATTACTTACTTTGGTTAATACAACAGATGAAACAGTAGATAGTGACGCATTGCAGAATAAGCCTATAGGAAATATTTATGAAGATGAGTTTTGTTACTACAAATATTATAAAGATCAAAAAATTAATATTTCTAATTTTATCATTAATCCTAAATATTATATTGAAAATGAAGGTGATACTCAAATTATAGGTGATATTGTTACCCCGGAAGATATTATAGGCGAGAGGACATTTAAAAGTTCTGATTTTGATGATGTTTTATCTTTTAGAAGAGCACTAAACAGCTTTAAAACTTTTTATATAGGAAGGATAGAGGACCTTCAATATATAAGATTTATTATTTCAAGTAAAACCCGTGAAATAAGGAAGGGTGTTTGTTTCAGTGGTTTTCATAGAATTAATAATCAGTGGTTCTTCGCGACTGAGCATGGTGCTTTAAACTCTGAGGGAGTCGCCACACTAGATATAGCTATGCAAAATCAATATGCAGAACTTAATACTAACATTCTAAAGAATGATGTTATTACAAAAGAGGAGCTTTTAACAATAACACCTTATTTATTTAAATTTAGTATTCTTAAAAATACTGCAGCCATATTAGGTTATGTAAGTGGTTTATTTCTGAAAGAAAAGCTTAAACATAATAAAATTCAATACAACCATCTTTTAATAGAAGGTGAAAGCAGTAGTGGTAAAAGTAGTGCTGTAAAATATATTATTACACCTATATTGTGCATGGAGGATGGAATATTAAATGCAGCACAATGTACAGACTTTGCCTTAAACAAAACCGCTAGCAGTAGTAATTTTATACCTCTTATTTTGGAAGAGTACAAGCCTCACATAATAGGTAAGTATAAAGTGGATTTAATATCTGGGGTTATGAGAAATTCCTATGATAACTACAAAGGAATAAAAGGGGTAGCCACCTTAGAAAAAAATAGAAGTTTTATTCCTAGAGCTTCAGTGATTTTGTCTGGAGAGGTAGGTATTGAGGAAACGGCAAACATAGGAAGGAGCCTTAGAGTTATATTTGCAACTTCCTATTTTGATGAACAAACAAAAGAAAGTCTAGAAAAATTAAAGGAAAATTCTATTTTACTTAATAAACTTGGAGCAAGTCTTTTGAAGGAGGCCTTAAAAATGGAAGAGGAAAAAATCAAAGAAATTCATAGTGCAATTTTCGAAAAACTGATTGGGAATGATATTAAAAATGATAGAGTTAAAACTTCTATAGCTAACTGTATGATTGGTATAGCTTTACTTAAGAAGGTATTTGATGATTTAGATTTAAATATGGAGACTTGCACAGGTTTTACTATGAAGGAGATTATATCATCAATAGAAAAGGGGGCTTATGAAGACTTGTTAGATGGAGGTTCTTCCAATAAAACAGTTATAGAACAAAATTTTGAAACCATGAATCGTATGGCAGCTAATAATGAGCTTTTAAGAAATATCGACTATGATGCAGTTCTAGATTTAGATGGAGATTTTGTGCTTCGCCTTAATTATACATGCTTTTACGATAGGTTTGTAAAGTACTGTAGAGAGCATACTGTGACACATGAGGTGTTGCCATTGAGTAGTTTCAAAAGACAATTAAGCAATATGCAGTACTGCAAAAGTTACAATAAACCTGTGAATTTCTCAGTGAGACTGGAAAATTCAAAAAATAAAAAGACTTTTAGGTGTGCAGTGATTTATATTAATAAACTACGCGCAAAGAATGTTGATATAGATTTTATTGCAGATGTTAACATGGTGGATTGAAGAACATAATGAGTTAGGCGATGAGTGGATGTCATCGCCTTACTATTTTTTTGGTATCACACAAAACTCTAATAATTCTTTTACTTCTTCATCAGCTTGCATGGTGGCATGCATGGTAGCTTGCGGGGTAGCTTGCGGGGTGCTTGCGGGGTCAGCGGAATAATCGTCTTAAGAATATCTCCTTCAATGAAGGTATGCTCTACACCAGAGTATATATTTTTGTCTTCATAAATATTTCTCACTCCTGATCCCAATTATCGTTCAAATATATAATTAAATTTCAATGCTACAATTCAATGCTACAATCTAATTTGCAACATTGAATTGTAACATTGATCAATTCATCTCACCCCAATTCAAGTTATTTAAAACTAATAGCACTAATTTCAAATTACCAGCAAGGTGGTTCTTTTGTCATTATTCTATATCTTGAAAATAAAAAAGAGCCCAAAATTGAGTTCTTTTAAAAGTTCTATTCATAATTGAACTTAGTATTTATGAATGATATCAAAGGATACATTTTGTACTGATTAGTAACGTCAAATTTATCTTTATAGATAGTAATTACTACTTTATTTTTTATTTATATTTTGTTTTTTTCTTTTTCCAATACAGATTCTACTTCCTTAATTAGTTTCTCTTTTTCAGGGATATAAAGTGTATATTTTGAAGCAAAAATCTGATTATTTAATCCACCTAAGGCATATTCTGCAGCAATTTCATCCTTATCAGCACAAAGTATTATTCCTATTGGTGGATTATCCCCTTCATCATTTACTTCAATACTATAATAGTTAAGGTACATATTTATTTGACCTACATTTTCTGGTTTTAATTTCCCCATTTTCAAATCTATTAAAACATAAGCCTTCAATATTTTATTATAAAAAACCATATCTACATAATAATGTGTATTGTTTAATGTTATTCTTTGCTGGGAACCTACAAACATAAACCCTCTACCTAATTCAAGTAAGAAATCCTCTATATGTCTAATTAATTTATATTCTAAATCTTTTTCAAGTAGAGGCTTATTTTCAGGTACGCCTAAAAATTCAAAAACATATGGATCTTTCATTATATCTCGAGGATCTTTTATTTCAATACCAGTATTAGCTAACTTCAAAACCTTTTCTTTATTTGAATTTCCTTCAGATAAAAGGACTCTTTCATATAATGAAGTGTCTATCTGCCTTTTTAATTCCCTAACTGACCAATTTGAATTAATTATTTCTTTTTCATAAAAACTTTTTTTATTCTTATCCGTTATAGATAATAATTCACAATAATGTGACCAACCTAATTCGCCAGACAGTGTCTGGCAATTTGGATAAGCTATATAAAGCGCTCTCATTTTTTGTAAATTAGAACGTGAAAATCCTTTGCCGAATTCTTTTGTTAACTCTTTAGAAAGTATTAATAAAAGATTCTTACCATACTCTGCTCTAAAATCACCATTCTGTTCATGTTCAACAATAGCTTCCCCAATTTCCCAATAAGCTTGCAACAGCTTACTGTTAATTTCTTTTGCTATATTTTGTCTTGCTGTAACTACTATTCTTTTAATATCAACAATTATATTCTCTATATTATTATTTTCTATCATTTTACCACCTCATAAACTTGCATCATATTAATGTTATATTATCATAGTATTTCCTTAAAAACTATAAAATAGCCCCTTATAATCTTTATTAAAATTAAAAAGAATCAAATAATTCTATATTTTCGTTATATTATAACGACTTATATATATTTATTTATTCACCATAACATCAATAATCCCATCTTCTAATCCCCTCACACCAGTTTCCACAGCATTCACCCTTATCAAAATTCCATCTACTATTTCCACAGTCACATCCCCTATAATATACTCCCTCACTTTATCTTTTGTTATAGCATCCTTATCTTTATCAACTTTCCTAATTTTCACATCCTTTTCTTTAGCTATCTTCTTTAGCACCTTATATAGCAAAAGTTCTAAGCTGCTTCCTATTTTTAACTGATGAGTATTTTCTGCATTTTTCAAAAGATATAAAGTTGTATAATTTACGAGTCTAGTTCCTGTTTGAATTGGGACTATGTTTTCAACTTCTTCTATAGATAGTTTGTGTCACCACCGGTGTCACAAATTCATTGTGTTTTTATGTTTCAAGGTGTCCAGCTTATTTGTCCAGTCACTGATTGGACACACTCTAATTTTAGGACAGTTTTCTGATATAAACCTTGCACTCTCATTAATATATAAAAAAACAAGCCTAGTTTCCTAGACTTTAAACATTCTAATGAAATATAATTTATTGATATATCAGTGTTTACCTCACTTATTTTATTTGAAAACATTAAACATCCACTTATCTGCAATTTACTAGCAACTATTTTCATGTTAAATATTTGAAATCTATGTTAATATTCTATATAAATGAATAAGGTCATACTTGTAAAATCATAAATAATATAAAGGGGCGTTAAAAATGTTAAAGGTAGTTCAGATTTCAAGCGATATTGTAGAAATCGTTCATGGTATACAGCTGAAAGCATTCATGCCATTGCTTGAGAAATATCAAGATTATGATATAAGTCCTGCCATGGAAAGCCTTGAGCGAACTAAAGAGAAAATTGATAGTGCAAATACAACAGCATATATGTTCCAAGTGGATGATACTAATGTTGGTTGGGTTAGGGTAATGGAGGTTGGAGAAAATACATACAAAATTTCAGCACTATGCGTTCTTCCTGAATACCAAAACGGAGGAATTGCTCAACAATCATTAAAACTAATAGAAAGTTATTATCCAAATGCACGGGAATGGTCTTTGGCTACAATATTCCAAGAAAAGGGTAATTGTTATTTATACGAAAAAATGGGTTATGTAAAAGTTGGTGAATTAATACCTATAAATGAAAGAATGTCGCTTGTTATTTACGTTAAGACATGTAAGCTAAAGGATAATGAGCAATTACTTTAATAAACAATTTTCTTATAAATCGAATGAATTAATATAAATAAGTAGCAGAATTTAAAGTTTTTCTTAGGTAATCCTTATACATTCTACCTACCCCTCTATTTTAATGCATTATTTAGTTGATTCATAAATTTCTCAAATACATTTAATCTTTGGTTGTCTAAATCTATTGGTTGAATCCTTACATTGTATTTATAGAAGGACCTGTCGCCTACTTCAACTTCTAAAGAACTCAATTCCTCTTTATTCGTGTGTGTTTCAAGAAAATTCAACCACCAGATCCTAATTCAACAATATTGCTGCCGTCAGCAAAATGGTCTAGCACATTATTATTAGTAAAAACAAAATACCATAGAAGTTAATCTACAGTATATCTTGTTAACTTATCTGCCATTGTTAATTTCAATAATCCCCTTAAAATAAGAAAATAATCTCATTCTTGTTTTATTTTCATCTCCTTTACTACTAACCCAAATTTTTATAATTTGTAAAAGTCTCAGAGCTCTTGGCCTTTTCACCTAATAGAATAACCTTTCTATCTCCATAAAAATTACTTTCTAAATTGTTATCAATTATATATTCTATAGTGTCAATTGCTTCCTCTGGTTTTTTAGAAGTCAACTTCATTATAGGTTTTATTATTTTCATTAATAAAGAGCTACCTCTCCATATATTTGTAGCTACTGCTCCAGGATGAATAGCGTAAACCTTGATATGTTTATCATCATTAAGTCTTCCAGCTAATTCCCTAGTATATAAAATAAGTGCTAACTTTGATGCTGAATAAGCTCTGAACCCTTTAAATTTCTTTTTATTATTAATTAACTTACTTGATAAGTCTCCATACAATCCTGCCTTTGATACTATATTAATTATTTTACCTTCCGTGCATATTAAGGGTAACAATCCTTCTGTAAGCTTCCTTGTTGCATAAAAATTTATATACATAGTTTTTTCTATTCCATTTATTTCTAAAGATTTATCTTCGAAAACACCAGCATTATTCACTAAAATATCTATATTTTTACACTCTGCTTCTATAATTTTAATAAAAGCTTTTATAGTTCCTTCCTTCTCTAAATCAAGATAAACTACTGATATATTTCTATTTCCACTACTTTCAATGATATCGCATTTTATTTTTTCTGCTTTTATAGTATTCCTACAAGCCATAATAATTTTATAACCCTTTTTAGCCATAGATTTTGTTAAACTTAAACCAATCCCACTAGTCGCTCCTGTTATAATTATACTTTTCATTTTACCTCTCCTAATTTTTTACTACTTACATAAGTATACCATAGTCAGTTTTTTTAGCTAGAAACATAAAAGAGGCAGGAATACCTGCCTCTGAATTGAATATCTCAATTTACCTACCCATTTTATCATTATAATATTTTTGATTTGGACTTGTAGGTTTATTAGGTATTGATAGCTTTAATAGGCCCCCTTTTAGCAAAGGGTTTAATACCTTTTCAATAAAATATCGTCTACTTTTAATACCACTAAAATCTTGAATTTCACTCCTACTTCTAGCTGTTTTACAAAAATCCAATATTTTTCTTGTACTATCCTCACCTTGTTCACTAGCTTGTTCACTAGCTTGTTCACTAGCTTGTTCACCAGCTTGAGGTTTCAATGGAATCATAGTTCTAAAAACATCGCCTTCCATAAATTCAGGTGCTGCTCCTGAGTATATTTTATTGTATTTATATATATTTCTAACACCAGAACCAAGTTCTTCCACTCTGCCTATTTCTTTAAAGAATTTTGCTATTTTTGGATTCTTAGGATATGGTGAAAAATTATTCGGATCAATTACACCATTACCATGTGGCTTATTACTATTTTCAGTAAAAACCCTATCAATTTCAATCACGAGTTTTGCGGGAAATGGATTCAAAAATTCTCTATGAATTAGAATATTCGACACCACTTCTCTGAATATCTTATCTCTCAAACTTATTCTTTGGTCCTTTTCCAGATAAAATTTGTCATTTAAATGCTTTGCTATAAACTGCATAAGCCTTTCATAACTATCAATTAAATTGGTTCTAATATCATCCCTGTCATCATACCGGTCAGTATCTTCTCTACGTAAAATCGCATCTGTTTTAAAGTGGGGTAAAGCATTCAAAATTAGTTCATCGCTACCAAACAACAGTATCCCTGCTAAGGTGATTCCTTCTTTCCCACTTTGTAAATCTATAAGATATAATCCGGCACTCTTTAGAAGTTCCATATCATCCATTAGAAGCCATGGATGATCGGCCCTTTGATTCACTGCAAGTTTTCTGACCTTCGTAAAGAGATCACTCCGTAAGTCTGACATTTGAGTAAACGGATAAATTCGATTTTCAGTATACGTTCCTTGCTTCCTCATATACATTTCTGAAACTTGATTTGTATTATCAGTAATATCCATATCTCCATCTTCATTTCGATCATATATTTTCCCATTACATCTATGGACTTGAGAGCTCTCAGGGACATAAATGTATAGAATTGTTTTTTCATCAACTTTAATATCTTCAACTGACAAATAAAATGTTGGGTTTAACTTTTGAATATTATTTATAGATGCACAAATTCCTTTTTAACCTTATTTATAGCTTCATCATCAATTCCAACAATATTACCAGCATCATTTACGCCAAGAAATAAGTGCCCTCCATTACGATTCAAAAATGCACATACGGATTCAAAAACATCTTTATTTAATTTATTCTTACTTTGCTTAAATTCAACGGTTAGACTTTCCCCACCATTGATAATTTCTTTTATTCTTTCAACTTTCATATATATCAACTTCCACTCTAAATTTTTTATTTAAACCCTGTAACTATATCATATATTATATTTTATCTAATTTCAAACAAACCATACAATCTTTTTATTAACACTTTTTTATGAATTCACCATAGCATCTATAATCCCATCTTCTAATCCCCTCACACCAGTCTCCTCGCCATTCACCCTTATCAAAATTCCATCAACTATTTCCACAGTCACATCCCCAATAATATACTCTCTCACTTTATCTTTCTTACTAGTTATAACATCCTTATCTTTATCAATTTTCTTAATTTTGACATCCTTCTCTTTAGCTATCTTCTTTAGCACCTTATATACCACAAGTTCTAAGCTGCTTCCTATTTTTAACTGATGAGTATTTTCTGCATTTTTCAAAAGATATAAAGTTGTATAATTTACAAGTCTAGTTCCTGTTTGAATTGGGACTATGTTTTCAACTTCTTCTATAGATTCTAAGTTAATTCTTAAGTACGTATCATCCTCAGTACCTACTCTTGCTTTAAGCTCAGTACAATCTTTTCGCTTATATTCTAAACATTCTTTTATCTTTCCATAATATCTTACTCCACCCTCTTCTTTGAAGCTTTCTATTGACTGATAAAATGCTAAATACTCAACTGACTCTCTAACCTCTTTTAATCTTGCTACTGGAATATGATAAAATAGATTTTCTTTATACTGCTTTAAATGCTCTTTATTCTTCACATTAACAAGCATTACGTTAAAAGGCTTATACTTACCGTAATCATCATACTCATCTATAACTACCCTATCATTTCTTGCATCGAGTGGGGATTGTTCTATTATTTTCTTTAACTGCTTGGTTATTAACTTTGTACTTCCCGGTAGCATAGGAAAAGCTCCTATATTTACTTGTTCTATACTCTTATAAAAATTGTGTTCTTTAAACTTCTCTTCATCTCCATAAGGAAACATAACATAAGCCCCAAAGGTTTCATATTTAAATTGGACCTCGTTGCTAAGTTTTGACACTATAGCATCCCTATATCTATGCATAACATTTATGTCATCCTCAACCGGACCTACAACACTATTCTTATCGACATATATTCTATACTTAGCATCAAATATATATATTCTATTGTCATCTTTATTATTTAAGTTCCTAATATTAAGCACAGTATCTGGTCTTTGATTAGTTGTTGGAGATGAATATGACTTGTTATACCATAACTCTAATCTATTCTTCTTATTAGAATAAATCATTTTAGCTTCCGAGTCCTGGGATAATGTTAAATAGAACCCATTGTCCTTATACTTTAATATTCCATATTCCACAACCTGATAACCTAAATCACTTAGAATATGATGTATTTTCATATAACACCACATCTCATAGAGTAAATATAGTTTTTTTGGAGTCATCTGATAAAGCCCATCACCTAAAGCTAGGCCCTTACTTAGCATAATATACTTTTTATAAACTTCTCTGTAGCCTGGAGCCATTTGAAAAACTAAACTCATAGTCTTTTTACCAGTAAGATTACTAACATTACTAAATCCATTTTTCACATAATTTTTTAAGATGAATATCTTATTTTTCAAAAACTTAAGTAGCAGCACTTTATCATCAGTATTATTACTATTATTATTTGCTTTATTAGCGAGCATATTTATAACTATATTTTTCACAACAACATTTAGTCTTTTTATAATATTCGTTATCATATACTTAACAAATCTATTTTCATATATATCTATAGTTGTTATCTTTCTTTTATCTACCACCATAGTTGCAATGTAGTTTTTATCCTTACCTTTAATAAATCCATTTTGATTTTCCGAAAGGCAGCTTGAATGTTTCCTAAGATAAGCAATCGTATTACGAGAAGGTACTCTTGATTTCTCTACCCTTCTTATGGATTCTATATTTTCTACGTTATGTTTAGGATTTGCTATAACCCTTTTGATAGCTTTTTCTAGATCATCAAATATGCATTTCAAAATACTTATAAATTCTGCATTGGTTTGATGTTTAGTATCCACCAGCCTAGTTTCTAAATAAGTTTTACCCATAAGTGCAAAAGCTAAAGAATATATCTCGTCATTTACTTCATCCATTATGTCTCTATAATCCTTTTGATAATCAATTTTAGACGGAAAAACTTCTATATCTATAGATAATATATCCTTTCCATCTTTAGTAATTATAAAATTAGACAATCCAATATCCGAAGAAAAATCAATCATCCCAATATAACTATTACTTATTTTCTGAAACCCCTTATTTAAGTTACTCCCCATATGAATTACTTCATAATGACTCTCTTTTTTCCCTTACATAACAATTCCCCCAATCGTAGTTTAATTGTCCTACGATTGGAGGTAATTTTGCAATCTCCGTTTCTATTGGTTCAGTTCAAATATAGAACCTTTTATTATAATTTATACCAAATTATCTCTTTGCTTCGGTTTATCCTACCTCCAATCCGCTTCACTCCTGCCATCTTCGTTACGTCCGGTATAATTTCCTTTTCCCAAGGTATTTTAAGTAACTGTTCGTATAGTAAACTATCATACCCACTTACTATAGCAGAACCTTTTATATTTAATAATTTGGTAATTAGACTAGAATGATCTTGGTCAGAATATTCAATCTTATATACATTTTTGGAATCCCTTGTATTCTTTACATATGGAGGATCAACATAGAAAACTGTATCAGAGCTATCCCAATAATCAATGCAATTCAATGCATCTTCGTTTGTTATTTGGAAGGTTCTAAGTCTTTCTACTATGTTAGGAATAACCTCATCAATTTTGCTCAACCAAGCGCTTACATTTTGGGCCATTCCACGCCTACAAATCTTAGGATTCTTGCTTCTTCTCCATTTAATATTTGGGTTCATGGATCCTAGAGCATCAAAACTTTGCATAGTAGCGACATAGAAACATCTTGCTCTCTCCACAGGATCAGTTTGATGTACCCATTGCATTGTACAGTTCATATACTCCTGTTGACAGTATGGTGTCAGTTGAAGTCTTTTGATCAAGTCTTCAGTTGTACTGCTATCTCTTAGTGTCTTGAAAAAATTATATAATCCTTCAAATTTATCATTATAAACTATAATTTCTTGAGTACAGTTTAATGCAACAATACCGCTTCCGCCGAATACATCGACCATTATTTTTTTTTGAGACTTTTCAATTTTATCTAGTATACTGTTTAGTACTCTCCTCTGAGAATTGGATCCTTTTCCTCCGTACCAATTAAGCGGACTTTTAATTATAGGTATAATATTTCCCCCTCATTCTAAATTAATAAATAAATTTTAATTTTTTAGAATAAGTTGATTAGTTTGTAATCATTTGAATACTACCTTATAAATATAGTTTTATATAATTATAATATTTTTTAAAAAATCTAAAATATATTACATTTATATTCAAAAATTTTAAAAAAGATGCAGATGTAGTTGCGTTCAAAATACATTTTTTGGGTAACTAAAGATTATTTTTAATAAATCAGCGCATACTATGACTATCCCTTTTACTTCAGAAAATTGTTAATGTAAAACATTCTATTACAAACCATTATTCAATAATATTGTTTTTAAATAGACATTAGAGTAGTATTGGATTCTACATATAACTACATCTATTTGTTCATGCAAAAGAGGAGAAATCAATGAGCATATTACTGGTCCCAGCTTCAATAGAAAATACTGAAAAAACACTAATTAACCATGTTTCAATTGAATTACTAAAACAGAATATTGATGAAGATTTTATTAATGATCTCCTTAAAAGATCAGTCGACCATAAAATTAATTCTTTTGCTGTTACAGAAACTCTTTTTTACATCTATGAAAAAATAACTATTAATGACCTTGCCCTATTTTCTGTGACAGGTACTAAAAGATTCAATTATATGGGAACTATAATAGGCAAAACTGTAAGTAACACTCTTGGAGAAAAGCTTTGGAATCACAAAGTTTCTAAACCTTGGAGTTGTATATATTTTCTAACAGATATAAAGAAAATTGATATTGATAAAAAGTTTTTAATAAAAAAACTAGGATACTCTGAAAAATTTGACCTTCCCAAAACAAGCATGTTAGATAATAAAAAGTTAGCTTTATTTATTAAAATGTATGGTAATGTTTTAAACTACAATTTTCATAACGATAGCGATAAATATATAGAAGAAAATGAGGTGGAGTCCGATTTTTCCTCTGATGATGTAAATCGTATTGGAAAATCTAGAATAGGCCACGCAATGTGGGCAAAAACAGTAAAAACTAATTATAAAAGAAAATGTGCGGTATGTGGATTAGATGATTTTTTGGTATCAGGCCATATACTTAGTTGGTCTAAGAACAGAGATAATCGATTAAATCAAAGGAATGGAATTTGTTTGTGTGCCAATCACGATAAGGCATTTGAGAATGGATTCTTTTCTTTAGATAACGACTATAAAATTATATTAAGTCCTTTATTAGATAGAAATTTACCTAAAGGTAAATATCTTATGCAACATGAGGGAAAACAAATCTACTTACCAACGAGAGAGAGACCTAATATAAAATTTATTAACCAGCACAGAGAAAACTTTGGATTTCAATAAATCATTTTTTATCATTCTTCTGTCACTATTCAGAGTAATGTCTATTATAACCGTAAGTAGATTTATTGGATGAGATGTAATATCAATATGCTTCTGGGCACTTATATGTCCTTTACCCTTGTAAAACATGGTAGTGTTTTATGGTAATAGGTTTAAGTTTTTTATATTTCTTCTATATTTTCATTAGTTTCTCTTTGATCAATAAATAACCTAATAATACATCACTTTTACAATCATCCCTTTTATGCTAAAATCATCTAGAGGTGTTTTGTATGAAAAAATTAATAAAAGTTGTAGGCGCAGTTATAGAAAATGAAAACAATGAAATATTATGCGCACTTCGCTCGCCAATAATGTCTCTCCCAAACATGTGGGAGTTTGCTGGTGGTAAGATTGAGGGTAGTGAAACTTTAAAAGAAGCTATTGAAAGAGAAATAAAAGAAGAACTTGCATGTGTTGTTGAATTTATTAATGTATTTAATGATAATACTCATGAATATAATACGTTTAAAGTAAATTTAATTACTGTTAAGTGCCGCATAACATCTGGTACACCTACTGCAAGCGAACATTCAAAATTAATATGGCTACATAGGGATAATTTACTTTCTCTAAACTGGGCTCCAGCAGATATGAAGGCTGTAAAACAGCTTATATTGGAAAAGGTATAGCAAAATTAAATTGCTATACCTTTTCTAGATTCTGTATATAAACACACTCGCATTTCATTCTCTTATGTTATCTTAGATTCTATAAGTACCAATACATCTCAAGAAAACTGCTGGACTAGTAAATATGCCTTAATAAACATTAGTAGTGTAGGTAGAATACGATTGTATTTTTCAATATGATTGTACAAGTTATAATTATACATATCTGTTATAATATTAAGTGAACTTACATCATATGGAGGTTGTTACCAATTAGAATATTTATTATGGTTATAACAAAACCCCATACGTCTATAACCGTATATATATAGGATAAAAAAGTTAACAGATAACCTTAAAACCATGAATTAATTATGTATCCACAGATAAAAATAAGTAGCTCCCAAAGGAAGTGTAATGTAAGGTTGAAAACTTTAACTGAAATAGACAAACATAAAAATCTAGACACTACTATAGATTTTAAACCAATTGATGAAAGTAGCCATGTTCAACTTAATATTGCCAAGGAAATTTTAAGCGCGAATGAAACAGGATTAATAAACAACTTAGTAAATTCCAATTTAGCATTGAGACCCAAGCTTATTTTAAATGATTATAGTAAAGGCAGTAAAGTATTAAGTGATATTGTTGTAGAGCTGATGAACTGCAATCAGTTTATGATATCTGTGGCATTCATTACAAGTAGCGGCGTTACACCATTACTTGAGACCTTTAAATACTTAGAGAACAAGGGAATCAAAGGTGAAATTTTAACCACAGATTATCTGAATTTTAGTGAACCCAAGGCATTAAAGAAGCTTTTAGAGTTTTCTAATATTCATATTAGACTATATTCTAAAGATAGCTTTCATACTAAAGGTTATATTTTTAAACACAGTGATCATTTTAGGCTTATTATTGGTAGTTCTAATTTGACTCAAGCAGCATTAACTAAAAACAAAGAATGGAATATAAAAATATCTTCTCTAGAAGAAGGGTCATTAACAGATGAAGTATTAACTGAATTTAGAGCTATGTGGCATGAAGCCGCTAATTTAACTTTAGAGTGGATCGATGCTTATGAAAAGATATATTTAAAACAAAGAGAATCTGCTAGGAAAAGCAGTGTTCCTAGACTTTCTCAATACACCCTAAAGCCAAATAAAATGCAGGTATCTGCAATTCAAGCTTTAGACAAGGTAAGAGAAAACGGAGCTAAAAAAGCTTTATTAATTTCAGCTACCGGTACGGGTAAAACTTATTTATCAGCTTTTGATATTAGAAATTTCAATCCAAGAAGAGCGTTATTTATTATACATAGAGAACAAATTGCAAAACAAGCCTTAGATAGCTTTAAAGATGTTTTTGGGGATACTAAAAGTATGGGAATTCTTTCAGGTAACTCAAAAGATATTGATAAAGATTTTATATTTTCAACTGTACAGACTTTATCGAAAGATGTAGTATTATTAAGCTTCCCTAAGAATGAATTTGATTATATTGTTATAGATGAAGTTCATAAGGCCGGTGCCATAAGTTATCAAAAGATTGTTGATTATTTTGAGCCAGAATTTTTATTAGGGATGACAGCTACTCCAGAAAGATCTGACGATTTTGATATTTTTAAAATGTTTGATCATAATGTAGCTTATGAAATTCGTCTGCAACAAGCTTTAGAAGAAGATTTACTTTGTCCATTCCACTATTTTGGCATTACAGATATATCTATAGATGGTAATGGATTAGATGATACTACAGATTTCAAATATTTAGTGGATGACCAAAGGGTTAATCATATTATCAATAAAATTAACTTTTATGGCTATTGTGGTGATAGAGTAAAAGGACTAATATTCTGTAGTGATAAAAAAGAAGCTATCGAGCTATCAATTAAATTTAATACTCGTGGATTAAGAACATTAGCATTAACAGGAGATAATACTCAACTAGAACGCGAAGAAGCTATCGTGCGCTTAGAACAAGATGAACTAATTAATTGTTTAGATTATATATTCACAGTTGATATTTTCAATGAGGGAATAGACATACCATCAGTCAACCAAGTTGTTATGTTAAGGGCTACTAAATCAGCTATAATTTTTATACAGCAATTAGGCCGTGGTCTTAGAAAATATGATTATAAAGAATTTGTTGTCATCATAGACTTTGTTGGAAACTATGATAGTAACTTTTTGATTCCTATAGCACTTTCAGGGGATAGAACCTTTAATAAAGATACTATTAGAAAATATGTTATGGAAGGTAATAGAATAATTCCTGGTTGCTCTACTGTTAATTTTGATGAAATTTCTAAAAAACGTATTTTTGAATCTATTGATAAAGTCAATTTTAATGATATTAAACTCATTAAGGAGAGTTACAATAGTTTGAAACAAAAGTTAGGTGGAATTCCTAGATTAAGTGATTTTGATTTGCACGACTCCATTGATCCTATAAGAATTTTCGATAATAATAGCCTAGGTTCATATCATAAGTTTTTAACAAAATATGAAAAAGAATATACGGTGCAGCTAAACGCTGTCCAAGAATCTTTTATAGAGTTTATTTCTAAAAAGCTTGCTTCTGGAAAACGAGTCCACGAGTTAGAAATGATTAGATGTGCAATAAATATTAAGTTTGATTTAATATCTAATCTAACCCTTATTCTAAAAGAAGAGTATGATATAAATCTTAAGGATAGTACAGAGTCCTCAATAGTAAATGTTCTTACTAATCAATTTGCTAGTGGAAGCGCTAAAGCTACATATAAGGATTGTATTTTCTTAGAAAAAGATGGTTTAGAATATAAAACCTCTGATGTTTTTATTGAGAATTTAAAAGATGAAGAATTTAAGAAAATAGTTGTAGAACTAATTGAGTTTGGTATAGACAGATATAAAAAATCTTACAGTGATCATTATATGGATACAAGTTTTCAATTGTATCAAAAATATACATACGAAGATGTGTGCAAATTATTGGAATGGGAAAAATGCGAAGTTGCCCTTAATATTGGTGGTTACAGGTTTGATAAGAAAACCAAAACCTATCCCGTATTTATTAATTATAATAAATCTCAAGATATTAATGACTCCATAAAATATGAGGATAGATTTGAGTCTCCATCACAATTAATTGCAATATCTAAATCGGGCAGAACAGAAAAGTCTGCCGATGTTGTACAAGCATATAATGCTGAAAAAGATGGTGTTGAAATGAGTTTATTTGTAAGAAAGAATAAGGATGATAAATTATCAAAAGAGTTTTATTATTTAGGTAAAATTAATGCTGTAGGAGCTCCTAAACCTGTTACTATGGGAAATACTAATAAGAGTGCAGTGGAAATTAGGTATCAGTTATATATACCTGTGAGGGAAGATCTTTTTGATTACATTATTTCGTGATTATTATAGTAGCATACTATTTAATATTTATAACAATTATTAATTCTCTCTGTTTCTTCCTTAACTAAGGTACAAGCTGCTGTAAACAATTTGAAAAATGCCAAATTCCTAGAAGATTAAAACTTGTAGGGCTTTTATGGTGCCGTACCAGATTCGAACGTGCGACCAACTGGTTCGTAAGAGCTATGTTTAATTGGTTTTAAATAGGCGCCAATCAGTTACGTACAGTCATTCTACTTTTTAACTAAGTTTAAGTAATACCTATTAAATTTAAACTATAAGGGGCAAAAAAAGGGGCAAAATTAATTTACCTTTATCTAGATAACAATTAATTAAATTTTGTCGCAAAGTGATGTTATACATTAAATTTATATCTTTTTCAGCAAAATTATAAAAAAACACCCTACTTATGGCACATAAAAACAAAGAAATAAGGGCCATTTAACAAAGTACACTTTGTAAAATAGTCCTTATTGCCCTTTTGGAGGAGTTGGGCAAAAATACGCCCAATTTGGCGCTGATATTAAAATAATAATAAAACAGAAAATTTGATTAAATTATTCCTAAGAGTTTAAATAAATTTTTGAAATTTGTTATTGTATTCTTTTCAGGAATTAAACTACCATCTTTTATTTTATCGTGGAATTCTTTCGCAGACAATGTTTTGCTTGAATAACTACCATTTGAAGAATTTGAAAGTTTATCAAAATCTTCTGAGGAAATAAGGCTTTCTATTGTTTTTGGATATTGTTTCATTTGGTCTAAATTAGGTATTTTTTCTTGATTAACAAAATACATTTTATTTGCTAAAGTATTGTGGAATTTTTTCAATTCCTGATATTCGTCATAGCCTGCTTTATCGAAATCAAATAATACTTTAAAATCAAATCCCCATCCGATAAAAATTGATACTAATTTGTCAATCTTACTTACTCCTGTTGATGGAATAACGCTGTAAGTATTGTCAATATCCAAATGATACATCATTGCTTTGACATACATATAATCAGAAATTCCCTCTGTTATTAAATTGTTGTTTTTATCAGGTCCCAAATTAAATTTTAAATCACAGCCTAATGCATTTACTAATGGCGATAATGTCTCATCTTTAGAATATTTTGATAAATCTTGATCATAAGCATTTCTAAAAATTTTTGTAAGACCATGTTCATCTTTTTCCACGGCTCTAACATTCAATATATTATCACCATCTATCATATACGGAGAATGTGTAGAATAAATAATTTGATTGTTTTTCTTGGCTAAATCCGAAAATAAACTTAATAGTTCTTTTTGAGCATTTACATGTAAGTATATTCCGGGTTCATCAAAAATATATACAACAGAATTTTTTCTAAGATGCTGTGCCTGGATATCAATAAATAGATTTAGATACCATTTCAAACCATTGCTTCGTTCGTTTAATGTCATAGCTTTATCCTCAGTGATAACATAAAGTTTGAAAACGTTGTTTTCAAATTCTGCTTCTATTTTTATTTTTTCCAATGTGTAAAAGTCATTAAATTTTTCTGTAATGTTATCCTTTATACTTTTAGTGATTTTTTTTCTAGCAGTTCTTTTTGTGCCATCGTTAAGTGATTTGAAGGCATTTTCAAAATCTTCTAAAGTTAATCCTATTGCTAAAATAAAATTTTTTAGTAAGCAATTTGGGTCTTTAATTGAGTCATTAAACTGATCGAATTTATAAGAATAGTTAAAAGTAGGTTCCACGGATCTATAATAAATCTGTGGGAGAATGCTATAGTAGTCTTTTAGTATTTCATCAAGTCTATTTAATGTTGACATAAGACTTTCATACATTTCATGAGTCTTAATTGCTTTATTACCAATAGCATTTAAACTTAAGCTTGAATTAATAAATATTTTTTCATAAATATTATTTAATTTTTCACATGAAGTAGCTAAATTTTGTTTTACAGTTGCGTCATTTATCCATAAACCAGGTGATTTAATTTCTTTGTTAACTTCTTCAATCAGGTCGGTGAGTTCAGCATCATTCTTTAACAGTAAACTCAAACCGCCACTTAATTTTATAGATGATGTATCAACATACTCAACTATTGTATTAGTGTTTTTAATATTATATTTTTCACATTCATAATCCCAGAAATCTAGATATACACTATAAGAAACATTGCTATCTGTATTTCTAGTTAAGCAATTTATATAATTTTGAGTTAATGGTTTGGAAAAAGAATTATTTCCGATTGCTTCAAGAACATTACTTTTACCTGATTCGTTTTTACCTATTACCGCAGTTACTGAGTCCTCAACATAAAGAACGTTGCCTTCAGCTATGGATTTATAATTATTTATTTTACAGCTAATAATTTTCATCTTCAAACCCCTATTTTATATATTTATTTTATAAACACTTTATTATATGTTCCTGAACTATCGGGCCAATTACATTTTAAATTCTGGTCCAATACTCTTTTATAATAATTCTAAATTGTACTAACTTTAGACCAACTGATTCGTAGTTATTATACCTAAAGAATTATGAGGTTTTATTAGAATTGTACAATCCCCTATATGTTGGTGTTAAAGCATTCATTGATTTCATAAGTTCTTTTAAAATCGTACAAGACTTATAATTTTGCCAACAAATCTGCCAACAAGTAACTTATTTATCAAGTTTAATGCCTTATAAGATTATATTATTTATAGCATAGTTAGAAGTTTATCGTTAATTTAAATATTATTGTCTACCAATAACTATATACTGAAAAGTTTCATTCTTATATACTACATGAAATTTAATGGGAAAGTTACTATATTTTTTTAATTTCTACCATATTAATCTATAACCAATTTTCCAATCCTAACACATATATGAATTAGTAAAGTTTCTTTTCCGTTTCTATTATGCTTTGTCAACATCACTTTAATATCAGAATATGTATTATCGTCAACATAATAGTTTTTCTCAATTCCGGTTAGTTCATATGGATAAATATGACTTTTTATGTGATCAATATACTTATTACAAAAATTTTCAAAGTCGCTTACTGTAACATAGGACAAAATCACATTAAAAGAATTTCCAGCAGTATCATAATCATATATTTTGTCTATATGTTTATCTAAATATGTTTTATCTAAACTCTTCAAATTTAGAGCTTCTATAATTGTAACAGGAAACCCTGTATCGTGAATGAAAATATCTAGTTCCCCTGCAGCCTTTCCAGTAGGAGATAATCCTCTCCTTGTCTGATCCTTAACATTATATCCAAATGTCTCCATTATATCTCTAACATAATCATTCCTTTGGTCCTCAGATGCTAAATAATACAATGAATTCCCTTGTAATTTTATACAGGTAATATAAAGGTCTTTCATTATATTATCCATTGACATATTCTTTTTTTCACTTTTTATGTGCTGTAATTTACATGCTTTAACTTTTATTGCCCAGATTTTCTTATTATTAATATTGCATAACTGCTGCTCTATTTCTGTTTTCATTATAGATTGTTTAACAGCATTTTGAAAAACCCCAGCAAAATTAACTGATGTATTTATACCACATACAGAATATCCATTAGCTGTACTCTCTACACCAATTAGAACATATCCATATTCTTCATTACACTTGGCAACTTTATCTATATATGATGCAATTTTAGATGGAAGCAGGCAAAAATTTTTACAAATGATATTGTTAGAATTTGTATCCAATAATTCTTGTATCTCTTTTATATCTATCATTGTCATCTAACCTTTCTCAATGGTATTTTATTTATACCTGTTAATTTCATCATTTTTCCAAAAGTAATTCTTTCAGGTGCTGATTTTCCATTCTCCACCCAAAGTTCCCACTCTTTCTCATAATCAAGAACGTCCTTTTCCAAATCATAATATAAAACAACTTGTCCATAATCAGATGGTCTTGTAATCAAAAAAGTTTCCTTTCCATGTTTATTTATTATAAATATAGTATTGCTAACTGGAATTGGGTCGCTTAAATCATATTCCTCTAACCCCTTTAGATACTGGAATATATTACTTTTCGAACGTTCCAATATTTTTTCTACAAAAGAAAATTTATCTGGATCACTTTCCGAAGTATGAACAAAATGATTTCCAAAGACGTTCATACCAATTGCCTTTGAAAAATCTTCTTTATTAGATATACCACATTGCACAAGAATCTCCTCTGTAATATCTTCTTCGTCAATGCTATCAGATTCCATTTCTTTTGCATGCTGCTTAAGTATCGCCTCTAGCCCTCTAGAATCATGAATATTGTATTTTTCCAATATATCATCATATACTTCTGCTTTTCTCATACTATCGGCAATTTCATGATCATTATATAACCAATGTTTATTTTCAAGAAGTTCTGCAAAATAACTCTTTGCTTTATCCTCATGATCAACAATCCAAAGATAAAGCTTTTTAAAGTTCTCTATAATTCTAAGGTCTTGATTTTTTATGTTCCCATGATTATCTTTTACATAATTAACAACATTCCGTGAAATATCTTTTAAAAATTTCGTTCTGTTTTCTGGTAAATCAAGATAGATACCTGCAAGCACAAGACTATCCCTAATATCTTCCCCTGAATCCACAAGAATATCTTTAAACAACTCATCAATTTCTCCTGAATCTAGAAAAAGGCTCTCTTCTGTTTGAAATACTCCATTTTGATTTGGCAATATTGGTTTGGTCTTTTTATCCAACAGATTGATATGCTTATACTTAACTAAATACTCAATAAATTTTGCCATCCATTGATTAATGGTACATTTTTCTGGCAAAGTGATTGTATTTTTTAATTCACCTATACATTTACATTCACTTACAGCATCAGCAAGTACAGTACACCAATAATTTTTAACCCTTTTCATTATAGAATCAGAAATATTCTTCACTTTACACTGATCTGACAATTCTCCTTCAAACATTGCATCAATCATACCAATCAAAGCAATCTGTTCATGGTCATCATGAGTTACATCATCATACAATAACATCAGTTTTCCAATTGCCTGACGATATTCTTCACAGTTATTATCCAAGCCAAATTCAATTTCTTTAAACAAAGATTTATAATCATACACTGGTCTTTGTATTTTACCTTGAATATTAATCCTATTATCCATTAGGTAACTTCTGCATTTTTTATTTAATAGCTCCAATATATCTTTGTATTCCTCTTCTATGCCATTGTCGTAATATAATTCTTCAAGGGAACAAAATTCCCCTAATTGATTCAGAAAAATCCTAGAATCTTCATATTTCTCTTCATCTAATAAATCTATTATTGTTTCATATAGCATATTTAACCAGACTATTGAATCCATATCGCCGATAAGTTTTTCGTCCAAAGATTCTATATTCCCAAAAGATTCTACACACTTTATTAACTCTGAAATATTAAAGTTTCTACACTCTGGCCATAAAGAATCATACCATTCATGTATTTCCTCAAACAGAACAAGCTTGTCTAAATATATATATTGAGCTAAGTTCCACACATGCTCCCTTAATTGTTTGTCTGAATCTCCAATTATTAGCAAATCGGAGTCATCCATCCAATCATATAATGATTTTCTCTCATCTTTCTCAGTATCTATAATTAGCGCTTCTTTGATATATGTTTTGCATGTTTCAATAATATTTTCTTTTAACCATTCACTTGATAACCAATCTTTAGAAGGCTGCCGACGAATAGCAACAACATTATATGTTCGTTTCCATTCACATTTTCCTGCATAATCCAAAAGTGTTTTGTATGCATCCGATGCCTGCAACATCAATTTCTTATTTTCTTCAATAACCTGATTTTCTTTATCAGTCAAAAAAATGCCATTTCTCGGCTCTGTCGGATTAATGCATGAACTATTCACTACTACTGGAAAAGAAAAATCTTCTGTTCCAATGAGAGGAAAATCACAAAATAGTTTTGGTGTTCCTTTTGCATATGGCTTAAAGAATATAATCCCATTTTCATAAGTAACTGGAGCTGCTACCTTAACATCATCTTTGTGCAACGAAAGAATCAAGAGTTCACTAGTAATCCCCTGCTTATCACACTGAATAGAATGCAATGATATATCATCGTTTTTATGAACTTGTCCTCTTTTAAACTCAATTATATCATTTATAATAATTGAGTTTATTTCATTCAAAAATGTATATATATATGGAGCAGATATGTACAGACTCTTTATACCTTTTTCGGCCGTTTTAAATCCTTCATCATCTAATTGATATATAAATTTCGTATTATATCCATATTGATCTATTTCATTATAACCATCAATCTCTTCGCTACTTTCAAGTTGGGTAAAACTACTATTAACAGACTTAATAATTTCTGATTTTGTTTCTCCACTTCTATCTAGAAAAATATTTATTTTCTTAACACTTTCTCCAGAATCTTGTAATAAACCCTCTATTGTTACTTTTTCAGATAACAGGTGTGTAGTTAAAAATCCGGTCCCAAATTTGCCTGTTGTTTTCTTCTCTTCAGAATTATCCCTTTCCTTCGATGATACCTGCGAAATAAGGTAAACAATATTCTTAGTAGTAAAGCATTTACCATTATGTTGGAAAACTAAACATTTTTCTTGTTTGTCTAGATTTATTTTAATATCGACTGTGCCAGTATCATTTACCACATCTTTGGCATTTTGAATTAACTCCCATATCCATCGACAAGAAGTAGTCTCATCATTGCTCAATTTTAGTTTTTGTAGCATATCAATTATTTTATTTGCTATAGCAGTTTCTTGTGCATTTGCTAACTCAACCTGAACTTTTTCAGAATATCCCATAATATCACCCCCAAATTTTTATATCAAATGTTTAGTTATCACCGCCTCCTATAGATTTAGCGTTTATGGTTTTAGTCAGTTACGCCTACGGCTTCCTTGACAGACTGGTCACATGTTTTACAGTACAAACTATGCCCCTTCACTCTACTTCCATTACAGAATCTGCATCACTACTACAGGCTGGCTGCCCTGCAATTTCACCAATCATTTCCTATTGATTAGAACTGGTATATCACCCATCACGTTTTCTCACGTATCCTATTGCAGTTCGCTTGTTCCCGTCACTTTAGCTTTGCATAACAGTTTTACCTCTACCCTTTAACCCGACTGTCACTTTCAATTAGTGTGATTTCTATATTAAAAACCTTGGACCTTTACGGTTTTCAGTTGAATTCCACTAAATTATATGTAATTCAACGACAGTCCCCCCCATTGGGTGAGTTTCTTTTTATTTAAAACCCTATAATTTACGAGCCGTACTTTGGGATATTCGTCGGTCTTTAAGACATTCTAAGCATAATTGTTTTTTAGCTTCCAGCGTACTTATTATCATCACAGATAACATTTTTCGCAACTTCACCGAGCTTCTCACATCAAACATGGTATTGTTTGGTCAAGTTGGAGTATTAGAAATTTTGTAACCACTCACATGGGGTCAGGCAGGTACTTTCCCTGCCGATTCAAATGACGAGTTCTACTTGCATTGACCTTTCACTGGTAGTCAGATTTTATTATATATTTCTATGTATATTGTTCGGAAACAAGGCACATGCTTCCCAATATAGACACACTCAGTATAGACATTATCGGAACTCGCAAAGAACTAAAAACAATAAATACATATTTTCTAGCCGAAAATATGTATTGCAGTTTCCATCCTTATGCTAAGTTAATCTACTTTCATTATACAACAATCTTTAACATTATAACTTTATTTTACCTATAATATATCTTTTAGTTTTACCCATGATTAAAACTGAACTCCACCCTTCCCAATCACTGAACTATACTACGTTGTTAATAATTTAATAAATAACAATGAACCCCCAGAAGCATATATCTTCTAGGGGTTCTTATTGTGCGTAAAATAAAATCCGGGTATACGTTTTCGAGGTACATGCTACTTTTCCTTTTCAAGATACCAAGTATAATGTGTCATCATTGTAATAAATCTTTTCTTTAATAATATAAAAAAAGAGATACTCTTTTTTTTGATCATTAATATCTTTGTTTTTTATTACTTTGTCATCATCTTGAGTTACATCTAAAATATTATAATCTATATTGTAATCTGTTTTAGTAGAGTTCCTATTTGTATCTATATTTTTAGTTTCAATTGAATATTTAGAAATTCCATTTCAATCAAATTGAATTCATTCATTTAACCTAATATATTTAACCAAGTATTTGTTCACACTGATTTATTGTTATTGCGTTTAGTTCAACTTCCCCGGGTATATCCCAAATTTGAGTTTCTTTAATATTCTCTTCGAATAAAATGCTGAAATTCCAATTAAGTTTTTTTGATATCCTCCATAATTGCTCAATAGTAGGGTTATATTCACCACTTTCTAATTTTGATACCATTGCTTGAGAAATATCAAGTATTTGTGCTAACTTCGTTTGAGTCATATTATTATTTATTCTATAATTTAAAAATTTTAATGATATACCTACTAAAATATCATCTAATTCGAATAATTCCTTAGTTTTATCATCTGCTAATTCATCAATAACGTTCCACGGATTTTCTAGTAGTTCCCTATTTATATTTTTTTTTGCATTCATTTCTATTCCTCCTTATCACCAACAATTATAACTCTTCTAATTTTTTCATTATATTATTAACACTATTATTCTTTTTATATTTTTACTTGAACTTATTTAGTAATACTGTATCCGATTTAATACTTTTATATTATTATCAATAATGTAACTCCTTAATCATATTATATTACTTATAGGTTATAAATACTACACTTTTTATAGAATAAATAACATATAAGTTATTTATTTTTATATTATACCAACTTTCATTACATTATATGAAAACTCCAAACTAAAAGCTATAAAAACTACATGTCGATCTAATTTAAAAAAGAGCTACTTAGCAACTCTTTTTTTATCGTTATTTTCTTTGTTTTTTAATTCTTTTAGAGAATGAATATTTATCATTGGTAACTTAATTGGTGGATTTAATCCTGATAATGCAGTATTAGCAAGAATATATGATCTAGCTATTTGAGATAATGTTGCAGTTCCATTTAATTCAAGCATTGAAGTAAATTTTTCTTTATCTAATTTATCAGGATTCCCTAAAAAAATACCTTCTATTTTCAAAGCAATTTTAAATAATAACGAATTATTTACTTTTGCTTTTATATCTACAGTAAATTCTATTATTCCGATAATTTTGTCATCATCTTGAGTTACATCTAAAATATTATAATCTATATTGTAATCTGTTTTAGTAGAGTTTCTATTTGTATCTATATTTTTAGTTTCAATTGAATATTTACAAATTCTATTTCCTGCAAATTGAAAGTCTGCTAATACTTTTTCTGTATTCATCATTTAACCTCCATTTAATTAACCAAATATTTGTTCACAATGATTTATTGTTATTTCGTTTTGTTCAACTTCTCCAGGTATATCCCAAATTTGAGTTTCTTTAATATTCTCTTCGAATAAAATGCTGAAATTCCAATTAAGTTTTTTTGATATCCTCCATAATTGCTCAATAGTAGGGTTATATTCACCACTTTCTAATTTTGATACCATTGCTTGAGAAATATCAAGTATTTGTGCTAACTTCGTTTGAGTCATATTATTATTTATTCTATAATTTAAAAATTTTAATGATATACCTACTAAAATATCATCTAATTCGAATAATTCCTTAGTTTTATCATCTGCTAATTCATCAATAACATTCCACGGATTTTCTAGTAGTTCTCTATTTATATTTTTTTTTGCATTCATTTTTATTCCTCCTTATCACCAACAATTATAACTCTTTTAATTTTTCCACTCTGTCATTTGCGATAATAATTGCATTATTATAACTAGTTTTACTATTATTCTTTTTATCTTTTTCCTCGAAGACATTTAGTAATACTGCAATTGTCTTGCCTCTATTATGAATAAAAGTAAAAAGAATGCGTATGTTTTTTTCTCCATGCAATATTATAGAATATAGTCCTTCAGTCTTTTTTAACTTTTCAAAACGTTTTTTTTGTATAATACAGTTTAATTTTAAATCATCAAGCATAGTAAGACTTATTCTATACTTTCTTGTGAAATCGGATTTATATCCACTTTTTTCGATTAAATCCTTAAGTTCATTTTGAAATTTAATATATGCATAAATAAAATCAGTGTGAAATTTTTCAGGATAAATAATATTTAATATCTTTGTATTATTGACCATAATGTATCTCCTTAATCATAGTATATTACTCATAGGTTATAAATGCAACGCTTTTTATTAAATAAATAACTTATATGTTATAATTTCAACATTTTAATATAAGATTAAATGTTATGATTCATTGTTTTTATTTTTGTTTTCTAGTTTATATTAATATTTGATTATAGCCATTATGTATCTATACTTATTATATATCTAAAATGTTCTATTTAACATAATTCAACATACTTTCATAATAATCCTTTAAAATTCGAGTATAAATGTAATAATAATTTATACTTATCACTCCTAAATCCTTTTTCCTGCACCATTTGTGATTTTCGGTAAAAATAAACCTTAAAACTAGATTTCTCTAATCTCATGCTAAATTATTTACGTAAGCTATTGTTTACTTGTCTGTTCACACCAAATTCCATATCAGTTTCAAAAATATTTTCATACGAATACATTTTAATACTTTCCATGGTGTCCTTATCCAAAATTACTTCATAATCAACAGTGTTCACGAACACTTGAGCTTGTACCGGAATCAAGTGTTCTCTATAATCATGAATAATAACTGAATTACCGCCTTGAATTAATATTCCATAGTTTCCCCAAATAATTTCGTAACTACTAGATGTTTCAATTGTAAACATGTTTTTTAAACCTTTTCTGAATAAATACTCTCCAAATAGCTTAAGCTCATTATTATACTTGTCTATCTTTAAGTTTTTCTTGCAATTGGTAAAGCTATTCAATAAATAGATCTCTGAAACTAAATATATTAATTTCAATGGTAGCCAAACCTCCTTATCTTTATCAAATCTTGTGATATAAAATATTTCTCTAAAGGGCGAATTTCTAAGTGTTTCTTTGAGTTTTTGTTTGTAAAATAAGTGGCAAAACATTCTACTATTTTCACCTATTAATCTATTTTCTGTGTCATAAATAATTAAATTTATATGATTCAGCTTATTATCATAGTTTTCGAATTTCTTATTTTTTATCTTAATTGTTTCTGCAACTAAATTGCTGTAAGTTTCAATAGTTGGAAGTTCCTCCACTATTCCCTCAATTAGCTGCTCATCTCCTTTATCAGAAATCAAAGTTAATTCATTTAGAGCAAGCACTTTTTTGTCTTTCTTATGTCTATACCGCTTATTATTCATAATTTCACCAAAATATGTAGGAATATTTTTAAGGCGAGCATTTGATCTGGAAAAATAAAACTCAGTTATTTCAACACCAAAGGTAGATTCGTCCGAAATTATCTTTAATTCGAAATCAGGTTCTTCCCTCTTTTTTACTATACTAAACTCCTCGACTTTATATATAAGCTTCAAAATATATAATTCACATTCTTCTTTACTTAGGTTATGAAACATTTTACTCCCCCATTTAGTTTTTACTTTAATTTCACATAACAAGGCGAACGTCAAAATTTTGTTAGACGTCGTCCTTTTTATTATTAAATGAGAATTTCGATTTTTCTTTAAACTGATTTTGGAAAATAGTAAATTGTGAGATTACTAAAATGATAACGACAAATTGATATATCACTTCAAGTATTACTACCCCACGTGAAAGTGGTGTGCTTTGCGGTCTTTTCATGCAAAGTGGACTTGAACATTTTGTTATATGACGTTTTATCATTACTTACTTTTTTAAATTAAATAGATCAGGTTTATTTTCGAGTTTTCATGGAATTATTTTTATAATATAGAAGTTCCATTTTAATTCCTTTAACCATGATGGGTATTCCTGGAATTGCCTCCTCATCACTATTAAAGATAAATTGTGGTGTGAATTCATGATTAGGTAGCCAATCTATTTTATATTCTTCTTCTGCATATAAATATCTTCCTACACCAATAATATCCTTGATTAATTTCCCAAATGTAAATATGATTGCAGTTCTAGAATCATATGGAATAAAAACGGTTTCTTTTACCCAAACAAAACGTTCTTTCTTTTCATTCCTTGATAAAAATTCCAAACACTCACCATGTTTTTGAAGTTTTATTGTTTCCTTATCCATGAATTTAAATCCATTAATATTTGCATATACTGCTAACCCATGTTTAAAAGTATTATATTCATAGTTGTTTAACAGTTCATTTGCAGCCCAAATAATCCAATTTTTAAGACCTTCTAAATCCTCCATATTAATTCCTTCTGGTAATTCTGTATAACCTGTTAGTACAAATAAAACAGTACTATCTCCACTGAGTTTACTATTAAACCCATTAAAATTACCTTTGCTTAATTTACGTAATGCATTTCTATAACTTGGTATTGTTAACCTAGACATTTCAAGCCAAGGACACAATGGTAGTCCAGCATGTGTAATGAATAATCTTATAAAAGTCTCTAAACAATGAAAATATGTTGTGGCCAACTCTAATTTAGCATACTTTTGTAATGATTCATCTTTAATTCCACCCAAGGAGCATTTCATTTTGCCAAGTTCAATTTCAATTGACTCTATGCTCTTTTGATATTCAGATGTACGAGTAATAATATTTAATAAGTCTTGCAACTTTATAAGATAATAGTCTTCCATAAAATTAGAATAAAATTTTTCATTAAGTTCAAGAAACTGTTCTGTAGCCAACCCCTTGTCAGCATCAATTTTATTATTTTTCAAATTTACTACCCCCATAATATATTAAGATTATGCTTAGAGATGTCGTGTATTACAACTCTTGCTGATTTAATAACTTACTTTTATTTATAAGGTCCACATATTCACAGCTATTATTTAACAGCGAAATATCTTTATAAAACATGATCATAGACATTAATCACATAATATTTTACAATCAATACCACTAAGTTTATATCTATACTCATTTCAACACAAAACTATCTTTTCCCTTCAATATTTGTAAATTCAAGTAAAAAAATAAACCCTCAAGACAGATTCCTCTATCCTTAAGATTCTATTTGCTCTGTTTTCATTTTAACCTATACTATTTCAGTTCTTTTGACCATCTTAAATTAAACAGTCAATATCATTTTTTGTATAGCTTTTTAGTTTTTTCTCCATCGCCTTACACAAGTATATGGATATTTGCTTATCTTGGATAGTAGCATTGTACTTGGACTTAATACATGTAAATAAAAATGAAGTTTATTTATTACCTTCCTCAACCCATTTCCTTTTCCTAACTTCTCTAATTAATGTGCTTTTAGATATTCCTGTTATCTCTGCCACTTCTGTGTAACTATTTGTTGATAGCATCCCAATAGCATTATTTATTTGTTTTGGTGTATAGCTTTTAGGTCTACCTTCTTTATATCCTTCTTTGGTCTTAGCAATTGCCTTACCGTTTTGTGTTCTCTCTATTATCGTGTTCCTCTCCATCTCTGCAACTGCAAGTAATGTAGTTAAAAAGAATTTACCCATGGTAGTATTCTCTAATAATCCAACATTCAAAACATGGACTGCTACCCCCTTGTTAAACAATCCCTGAACTAATTCTATTCCTTCTGTTGTATTCCTTGCTAATCTATCCAGTTTACAAACAACCAATGTATCACCTGTATTAAGATTCTCTATAACATCATTAAATATAGGTCTTTGGGTTGTTGTTCCTGTAAACTGTTCCGAATTAATTATAGCATTGCTATACCTACTTATTATTTCCCTCTGTTGTTGCTCCATTGAATTATTATCTAACTGCCCCTTACTGCTTACTCTTGCATATCCTACTATTTTACTCATAAATTTTTTACCCCTTTTCATCCTATCGTTTTGACTATAAGTTTTGACACCGCTCTATTCCTTGATTATACGTCATCATTTTATTGGTGTCAATACTGTTAAGTTATGACACTTCGTTTAGTATCGATTAAATAATTCAAGCTAGCCTCTTATAGAGACTAGCTTGTGTATTATCATATTATTATTTTTCTAGTAGCTAATTTTCTTTTTAAATTTTCTATTTCTAATTTATAAAGTAGTATTACTATATTTTATGAATTATGCAATTAGAAAATCACTTAACTGATTTGCAATTTCATACATTAACCTATTTTTCTCCTCTTGTAACTCCATATAATCCTCTTCACTTTCTATATTTTGTGAAAGATTATCAAAATTATGCTTAAATTTCAATGCAGCTTTTTTTAATTGCTTATCAAACGCAACTTGTTCCGCATTACTCAATTTGTTGTATATACTCTCTAAGTCTTCATCTGCAAAATCTGCCCAATCAGAATTATATCCACTTTCCACTTCAACAGCTATACCACACACTTCCCCTAAACAAAATTTATATAATTCCTCCTCTGTAAATATTCCTTTTGATTTCATTTGTTTCATAATATTACCTCCTTTTATATTTGATTATGGTAACATTATATAACCAATTTTCAACTTTTTCTTTGGACAAAAAACAGGTTTTTTTTATTCTTGTGAATATAAATCTCTAAAATTTCTTAATTTTATATCTTCCCACTTTTTATCTTTTATAATGTGTTGTCCTTCCCCAAAATAATCTTTGAAAAAAATATCATTTTCTATATAATTAAGTTCACTTACATTTATAATCAATTGTCCAAGTACTAACTTTGTAATATTATATTTTATTAAACTTAATTCATATATTTCCATTGGAATAGATGTAATTTTTCCTGGATTTTTAACATATTCATTAATATATTTTTCAATTCCTATTATAAATTTATTTTGCAAAGAATTTGTACCAAAACTTACCGCAAAAAAACATCTAAATTGTTTTATGTCATTCTTCTTTTCCTCTAAGCCTTTTTTAACTTTACTCATAGCATTTGCTATTAAATAATTAGTTTCAATTCTGCAACCTTGCTCAAGTTGGAAATATTGAATACTTCTTTCAAAATAATTGTCATAAGTTTTGTTTATTCTCTCATAAACTCTATCTATTTCTTTAAGGCCACAAATCAATCTATAATTATCAATACTTTTACTATTAACAATACTTCTATCTTTAATATATTTAAATATCTCAAATTCATTTATATCTAATAGCTGATTTTCTTGATATCGTTTAATCTTTTGCCCACACATCTTTTTATTAGTATCTTTTACATCTATGTTTACATATTGGACATCATTTTCTTTGTTATGGTTAATAGCTAATTCATCATTATACTTCCTAAAACCTTTATATGTCCTCTTTAATTTTGCGTATTCTTTATCATCTGCACATTCATAGGATTTAACATTATCATCTTGCTTAATTTTTCTTTTATATACGTCCATTATTGACTTAACTTCCTTGTTGTTCTCTATATAACTCCTATAAAATATTTCAAAGATAATCTGTTTAATGAATATTTCATATCCAATAATTGAATTTTTATCTATATGATTTTTAACCTCCTCTATGCAGTTGAAGTTAAAATACTCTACTAAAAAATTTTCAGATAACTTTACAACTTCTTGTAAATTAGTCATATATATTCCTCCCTAGATAACAATAAAAAAGTTACAAAAATATGACTTTTTTATATAATTAAACAATTATTAAAGTACTAGTAGATAAAGAAATTGGAGTTCACTATTTAGTTGGAGATGAATAAGTATACGTATATGAATGCCTATAACTATATTAGAAAAAGGGTGTACCACCTATTGTGCTTTTCCAGAAAAGCAAAACCCAAATATACCACCCTTCTTATGAATAACATTAAATTTTTACATTAGTCTACTTACCAAACATTTCTTTCTACGTACTATAATTTGTTTTATTTTAAGATATTATAATACGATATTTTATCATTCTATGTTGTACTAATTATGCCATATAAATTCTTAGTAAGCATCATGTTTTCCTACTATTTAAAAAACTTTTATTGAAAAATATAATACCCAAACTAAAAAAGGAACTGCCGCGACATATATTAATCTAAAAATCCATCAACCTTTCATATCTTTTTTATACTGTAATTATAGTATCAAATAGTCAACATGCTTTTGCAACGTTTCAAAAACATATTTTTAACTTATTGATACCATGCAAACTGTTGGTATATGGTAATGATAATACTGTTCCATTAAGTATACATTATGATACTAGTAATTCTATTGCACCTTCTATAAATATACTATCTTCTAAAAACATTTTCTCGATGATATTCTAAAAAATGCATATTCTCTTCGTATAACCTTATTTTAATATTATCTTTTACACAATAGATTTTACAAAAATCAACAACCAAAAGTGATGATATCATAATTTCCCCATTATTTTCAAAGCTAATAAACCCTTTAACAAACAGAACTTGTCCACTTCGTTTCCAATTTCTGTAACGGGGTCTGACCCCATGGAATAAACTGTAAACAGTTTATTCTTGCTAGTAGAAAGAAATCAAAAGGGAGTGATTATATCTGGAGAAATAGGCACTCATACCCTTCGTAAAACTTTTGGTTACCATGCATATCAAAATGGCTCTTCATTGGAATTACTTATGGACATATTTAACCATTCTTCAAAAGCACAGACTTTAAGATACATTGGAATTACTGAAGAACAAAAGAAAGAAGTTTATTTACAGTCTAATTTAGGCTAGTGGAATGATTTTTAAGGGTCGATACAAATATCGGTTGTAAAAACTTATTACAAAGTGTGGTAAATAATGATAATATTATATATAGTACTTACGACGTAGTCGTAGAAAAATGTGATGCAAAGATAAAATACCTATCAAGTGGAGAGTTCTAAGAAACACAGGTAATGAATAATTTTAATGCAAAGTGAAGTTTATTATAATTAAGTTAACAACTGTAATATAATATAAGTAAATAGGATTTTGAGGAGGTAAAACCTTATGGAAAAGTATACAAGAGAAGAATTGATAGAGGCACTAATAGTTGTATCTTCAACTATTAGTAAGTGTGAAAAATTCCAGCCCAAATTTGCGGTGGGTACCTCTCAGCACACACTCCTTAAGAACAGGATAAAAGCGCTATATATTTCAAAATCATTGATAACAGGTGAAAACATTATGGACAAATATACAAAAGAAGAATTGTTAGAAGCGCTACCACCCGTATCTTCAATTATCAGCAAATGTGAAAAAGCACAGCTAAAATTTGTGGAGGGTACCGTTAATTACACTCGCTTTAAGAACATAATAAAACCAATGTATATATCAAAATCATTGATAACAAATGAAATTAGTAAAAGAGGTTAATTTTCAGTTTTTAGGTGAGATTATAACGAAACCAAATAAATTCCAATTTGTTGAGTTGAATTAACATGATTTTAAGCTCAGGTATTTAGCATCTTTCATATATTGTTCATCAACTTTAAAAGGCACCAATGCCTTTTTCTATATAATTTACTAATATACCTTTTTGGCGTGATAGGCAAAAACACCCAAATACAAAGGTGAAAAGGTGACTTCAGCTCAAAGGCTTGGAATAACTGATAAGCAATTTGAAATTGAGGATATTGTTTATTTTGTTTAAACTAAAAAGTAATATTATTCATATTTTGAGGAGGTGTATTATGCCAACAAAAGTGAAAATAAAGATAAAAGATAATAGTGAATTAAGGGCGAAAATTGATGAACTATATGAAGAAATGAACCAAGTAGATTTAGCAAAATGGTCGTTACTCATGGCAAAACATATTTTGTAGAAAGTAAAACTTGTACGCGTTACTTACAAATTTTACAACGGGGTCGTACCAGCCAACTAATAAATGTAAAATTTATATTAAGATTATATTTCCTTCAATTATTTAATTCATACTCCCTCAAAATCCTAAAAAATTTTTAAATCTAAATCTTCTTTAAAAGTGTATCTACTATTTTCAGAATAAAATCTGTGTTAAACAATACAAATTTTATAGATTTTATATAGTTATTTCGCAAGCGTAAAATAGCTCAGGCCTTAGGTTTAGGTGGGGACTACTTTACGCTAACAGTCTCCTCTATATTCAGTTCTTTTCAGTTCTTACCTGGATACGTCTCACACTTATTCTCCAACCACCATAAAGTTGTTCCCCTTCTGCACATGCGAAAATACATTGAGGTAAATTTTTTTTTACACCCTCCCATCAGAACTAGGGATATGGATTATCTGTTACGAACTTTAAATATAAGGAAATTATAACCACATATGTTGAACCTGAAGTGTAGTATTACGCCAGTGTATCCGTCTTCATCCCTACTACGATGGTATTATTCTGTAATTAAGGTCGCACTCGCATCTGATGTTCCATCTTCGCATAGCTCTCTACTCAATTACCATATACTAGTTGGCTGCTGCGACCCCGTTCCAGTAAATGGATGTAACAAAGTGGAATCTATTTACTGGTTGCTAATAATTACTTCAAATTAAGCAAAGTTCAATAATCTTATTCCCATTTACTTTCTCCGCTCATATCAGTATAGTATGTAAAAGCTAAGAATATTGTTTCATTCTTAGCCTTAAAACCGCATGTTAATCCAAATATTCTATATTAATATCTTTTATTTTATACACTTTCCATGCGCTATCCTGCTTCATTAGTGTAAATATGCCTGACTTTTTACAATGTCGTATACCAGATGTTGCAGAAGTAGGTGTTTGCTCAGTGTCATATTCTACTACAGCTAATGTACTAGTCAATGATACAATGTTTAATTTTAATATAGTGTACGTAGTACTGACAACTTTTAGTGATTCTTCCATAGTTTTAAAAGCATCGTCATGTACCTTATCTGAGTATAAATCTGCACGTATTTTAGCTGTATTACCTTCTGAGTATGCTTCTTGATTTTTTGTTAACATCTCTATTATTATTTTACCGTCTGGAGTAGCATTAAAATTTTCTACTGGTGCTGCTGGAGATGGAACTCCATTTACATCTACTGGTATAGTATTTTTACTAGTAGCTATAAATTTTAGTATAAATGAAGCTGATATGATAATAAGGACTAAAGCCACAACTGAAATTGCAACTACTTTCTTATTTTTAAAATGGTCTAAAGGTTTTTTACTTATCTCATTATTATTTTTAACAGTTGAAGATATAACACTTACATTACTACTAATTTCTGCTTTTACTTCTTCATCTATGTTCTCAGTCTTTTCAATTCCGGTTTTTGTTCCACATTTAGGACAAAATCTCTTTCCATCTTGCAATTTATTACCACATTGTTCACAAAACATTTTTATAATCCCCCTTAAAAATTATGATTGCGGTTTGCTACTTTAATCTTTCACCACAATTAGGACAAAAGATATCACATTTTTCAAATCCTTTCATCATATCCACATATGAATTTATTATTTATATCAATTATTTTGTTATAATTATTGCTTATAATACTACTATTTTTATTTATTGTATTAGATGTTACTTCCTTTGTTTTACTAATAGCTTCTTTATTGCTTCTTCTGCTAATCTTCTTGTCTCTGATTGTTTTTCTCTAAATTGGTCCTTTTATTTTCATATAAAATCGTAATTACTAAATTACATTTGACGGTAGTGCATTTTATTACCAATAACAAATGCTCAGATGCAATATATACATAAATATACATAAAAATAATTACTATTAGCAAACACAAACTTCCAGTCTATGTAAAGACCTCCGAGGTCGTAGTAAAAACTGGGAGTTTTTACTTTCTTCAAAGTATATTTTAACCTTTGGTTAAGAATATCTACAATCGCCATTATTAGCAACAGAGCTTGTCTGTTCCACTTCCAATCTCTGTAAGGGGTCAGACCCTTGGGTAATTATGTAACTTGATTCCAATTATCATCATTTAAAGAAAGTAATTTTGTATATGTTTTTTCTTTAACTAAATCAGTTATGTTCTCAGAATTATATTTCTTAATTGTCTTAGGCAAATTGATAGTGTATACAACATCTATTTTTGATGTTACTTTTAACTCTGCCTTTGTTGTAAAAGCTACAATTGAAATATTAGCGAATTCGCATCGCTCATAAAAACCCACGGGGGACATGAACAAATTGTAGACACAATTTGTTTTTCTAATAATTATCATATTTAAGCAATATGTAATTTGCCATATGTATTCCCCCTTTTGTATCATAAATTTTATTAGTAAATAGAACTTGTTCACTTCGTTACCAATTTCTGTAATGGGGTCGTATCCGACTTTTGAAAAAAGAAATCAGAGTGTACCTAAAGTGGAATATTGCAAATTCTAAGGCTCACCCCCTAAATTCAACATAATTGCCATTCCTTAATACCAACTTTCCTCCACATTTAAGACAGATACCACTATTACCTTTAATATCAATAAAGCTAATGTCTTGTGTATTGCTTTTACATGATTTTTTCTAGTTGCTTGCTAATAATATTTAAAAACATTAATTATATATATAGATCACCTTTACCTAAATTAGTTATTTTCTCAACATTATATTTCTTAATTGTCTTAGGCAAATTTATAGTGTACACAACATCTGTTTTTTATGTTGCTTTTGAAACGTTCGTTAAATATAGTTATATCTTTTTATGATATGTTATATTCAAGTTGCTGTAAGGGCTGCCGTATAAATTCAATTCAAAATTAATCTATCCTTTAATTTATTAGTTATATATTATTAAATCTTATTTGAATCCTGCTGCAGAACTATTGGATTTATCACATGCAATTTCAGCTGCACTTTTATTTATTTCATATAGCTCCATTCTCTTTACTTCTAATTTTTCTAATAAAAACTTGTGTCTGATTTCAAATTCGTTAATTATCTCACTCCAAGTTTTTACATAAATTTCGTAGTTTTCAGCTTTAAATACCAATGATTTTTTCCCATGTTGCTTAGCATTTTCTAAATATCTATCTATCCATTTCGATTTATTTAACTCATTTCCTACTAAAATAAAAGTCCATTCAGCATTTCTATCATTAAATTTAGGCACGCTAGTTATTACATCCATATACTCTATCACTTGATCAAGTTGGTGTTTACCCAACTTAATCCAAGGTGCTTTTAATTCTACTACAATATTACTTATTGAATCAGTATATATATTCTGTCTTACCATTAAAATATCCATTTCCTTATTCCTTGAAGGATGTTCTATTTTATCAAATTCATCTTTTTGCGTTAAGATATTAGTATATTTTTTCAATACTTTTTCAAATTTATCTTCTGCAGCTGCGGCTAAAGAATATTGTTCTCCAAACATCCAATAATGGCTTTCAATAAAGCTTTGTATATCATCACGTTCATTAGCATTTAATTCAAGATTAAAAACAAGTTCCTGAAGTTGATTCATTGCTTTAACTCTATCTTCGATGAGTTTTATAGTTTTTATAACACATGTTAAACTTGACTTAGTAAGGATATCAGCAAGTTCTTGTCTCTCTTGAAACTCTAATTCTGTTATTTCATTAAGAATTATAAAAAGCTTATCTCTTTCACCACTGTCCATAATTAAATTCAACAAATGTGATAATGTCTTTTTTTGAGGTAAGTTCAAATTTGTAAAAATCCGTGGTTCTGCTTGAAATAGCTCACCTATCAAATTTGTTAGTTCTTGCTTTTGAAGCATATCCCATTTATTTTCGGGGTTAAATTTAGGTAAAACATTCTCTCTCTCATAAGTCTTTATCAAATTTTTAGAACATTCTTTCAGAAAAGGTTTCCTTTTAATTTTAAGGTATTCGTTAAGTTTTACTTTCAACTCTTGATAAATTACATCATGCTTATTTTTATCAAATAGTGAACCTTGTCCCTCATCTATATTTTTGTTTGAAGAGTAAAATTCATCAAAATAATCACTTTTTATGTACATACTATGATAAAATGAATCTCCTTTATTATTAAATTTTGTAGTTTCTTTATTTACCTCACTATCACAACTGTTGATGAAGTAAAAATAAGAATATTCATTTGAAGGCTTTATATTCCAACGAATATATTCAACCTCAAATTTGTAATTTTTAATCTGGATACACTCTAATTTTTCATATTCCGAAATTAACTCATCAAATCTAAGTTCTTCATCATTCACTAAAATTTTATATTTTTTAATCCTATTTAGATGTAAAAACCAACCAAATTCAGTCACGATTTGGTTTTTCAATGTTACAACATCTGCACATACAATAATATCTTGAAAACCTACTTTTGTTCCACAGCTTTCTTCGGTCAGTTGCACTGGTACATCAGAATTGTATGTAGCTAAATTATCACTTTTTATGGAAATACTATACTTTTTATTTTCACCATTGTCGTGATATACCGTTTCCCATAAAGCTAAATTAGAAAATTTAAAAAATGTAAGTCTACCGACGCCATTTTTACCATGGACAGCAGAAAGTCTATTATGAATGCTACTTTCTAATGATTTTTGTGATTCAAACAAAGGTGTAAACTTTTTATTCAATTCATTTTTTGATATTCCATATCCGTTATCTTTTATTTCTAGGTACTGAATATTATCAAATTTATTTATTAGGCATCTGATTTCCACTGTATCAGCTTTAGCATCAAAGCCATTCCAAATATATTCGTTTATTGCATCAAAAGGTTTGTATGGCTTTAAAGCCTTTTTAATTCCTTCACTTGTAATCTGTACATTATTCAAATTTATTCCACCTTTACTTTAAATTTAATTTTAAAAATCCCCTCATAATCTAATTACCATAACTTCTATTTAAATTTGTTGCACTCATAAACACCCTAGATGGTCCTTAGCAACACAGCTTGTTCGTTTCAATTCCAATCTCTGTAAGGGGTCACGCCCTTGGGTAATTATGTAATTTAATTCAAATTATGAAAATAAAATACTTCTTTTTGTCTCCATGGCTTCCCCAAAACTCAGCTAACTTCACCTTATGCTCTATGCATACCTTTAACCCATCTTTTCTATTTCTCAAAAGTTCCAGTTCAACCTCAATCTCTTGGTTCTGATCGTTAGTTATAATAACTTTGAACCTATCATTTGAAATCCCTTCTATAAGATTATAAATAGGTGGACTATTATTTATTGGCGTAAAATATTTTAACCAAAGTACACTATCCACATTTATATACTCATATAGATTGCTTATATCCTTTTCACCTTCTAACACTTGTGAAGATGTAACTATGGGGATCACTAATTTCTTTAACCGCTTATAAGACTCTTTAAAATCATTGGTAGGCAAAACTATCTTACCTTCTTTAAGATTACCAACAAAAGTAACATTGCCTAAATAAACTAAATAACCAGTGTATGCTGCTACGATCGCATCTAATTTATCTGTTTTTTCGTGTTTTCCACATCCATACAATATTTTTTCAATGCTTTTAAAACCTGAGTTTTCTAATATATCAATTCTTTCTTTTAACCCCTTTGCAGTATCCTTTGGTGAAGGTACATATCCTAATAAAACTGAAAAACAGGCATGTGGAAATACCTCTATAAAACCTTGAATATCATGATTATATTTATTCTTGATGATTTCCTTATATCCCAATTCCTCAAGCTTTGCATAGAGATTAAATCCTGTTTTCATCCAACCTTTCCATCCAGTTATTTCATCCATGCTTCCAGGAGTAGAAAATGGATTTATTCCTCTTCTAGATAATTCATACTCGCTCACTTTTTTGTTGTAATGTCCCTTTAGTTTACAATTTACGTCCATCCTATACTCATCATTATTCATAAACCCATGGTTCAATTTATATGGAGCATCCACTGCTACTACAGATACTTCATTATCTTTTAAAAAATCAACAAAATCATTAGTAGCGATATTTTTTATAAATTCTATATTTAGATTTTCATCTATACTTGCAACAGTTAGTTTTTCCTTATGTACATCAATACCTATAAAGTTCACAAATTACACCTCCTTGTGTAGGCACTCTTCTTATAAACTATAATTCTACATTAATTTCCATATACCTCTATATTAAATAACATTTTTGTCAATAAATACTGGTTATTTGTTTAAAACAATTAGAAAAAGCCCACCCCATAGATTTCTCTATAAAATAAACTTTTGCTGTTACCTTTGTTATGTTATTGCCCAAGTTATTTCAGATCTTCAATTGCATCCCAAAAATCATTTTCATGTACCAAAATAATTTTATGTCCCTCTTTTCTAAGTTGGATAGCTTTTTCTACTTTTCTTCCATAACGATGTTTTAGTGTAACATAAACATGAAATTCCGAGATAGTGGTAGACATTGGAGGAAAATAATTGGTGCAAATAATGATCTATGGAATATAAATAATAAGGTCTTTCATTTTAAATAGACGTTTAGTTTAATTTAAATTGTTCCCTTTAGTTACTACCCTTTACAAAGGATATTCCGACCAAATCTATATTGTATTTTTTTCTATTGTTTGATTTTCAAAATCAATAGCTGTTAATTCTACATGGCTATTGACCATTTTCCAACTCTTGCATAAAGATACATCAATTTTAATAAACACCGCACTTGGGACTATTGCAAATCGTTCAAATGACTCTGGTAATTTTTCTTTGTATAGTGTTGTAATTCCAGTATTTTGCTCTGCTGATACAAGTCCAATAATAGTGGCTGTTCCTGTAATTTGTGTTGTATTAAAGCAAATAGCTACATTAGGATTTTTTTCTATTTGCTCAATTTTTATTGCTCCTGGTCGTTTAATTGAGGTCAAATAAAGTGCTTCTTTGAATGGAATTAACGTAACTGTTCTTGAAGTTACAAAATCGTTATGTGATGTTGACAGTACAACATTTAATCCCTTTTCAAATTGAACTATAAACTTTCTTCTCTCTTCTAAAAATTGTTCATTCATTTTTTTAATCCTCCTTGTTTTTTCGCGTTTTTAATTTTCAGTTTCTTTGTCATCATCAAAACCATCTCCTTAAATTATGTATTTCGCCTTTACAAAATTTTAATGACATAATAAAACATCGCCTTTGTAAATTTTTACAGCATTTGAATTCTAGTATCTACATAAATAAATTTATTTAATCATTGCTGTATATATAATTATATATTTTTAGCAAATTCGCTTCGCTCATAAAATCCCCCGGGGGACATGAACAAATTGTAAATACAATTTGTTTTGATATCTATTCAGCATCAAAATTAATAAAGTACTTTCTCTCTGGCGTATGTATCGTGAGGGTTGCTAAATTAATATTGTCCTCTAAAATATCCACTCTGTATTCAAACATGATATCATCATTTTGCTTCTTCATGAATAAGTAACTTCCTTCTTCTTGATCCTCGGCCTCATCACTTATTTCAGCGTAGATTTCTTCGCCACTGACTTCTCCAGGATATCCTGACTTTCTTATTTTTTCATCTATTACTTTAAAAAACTGTTCCATTTTTTCGCTCTCCTTCTTTTTTTAATACCTGTTTCTCTTCAAATCAAGTATATACTATGCTTCTAAATAACATTAGCCTTACACTTCTATCATTTCATATCTCTTTGTTTTTCTAAATCCAATTAAAGATAAACAATTTTCTTCAGTTTCATAAATCTTTTCTTTATTTAGTATAACTGGATTTATCATAGGTACAATAAGGTTGCCAACAGTAAATACCTATATCTTTTACAATTGGCTTTATCATAATTTATACCTCTTTTTCAGTACTCAAAAAAATTATAACATAAACCAATGACACTTTTAATACCATTGGCTTATGTTATAAGAATATAATCACGAATGGTAATAGAGCCAATCTTAGAGATATACCTTACTATCTTGTACTCTGTACCCGACAAATTGTATAGTTGTTCAGCGCAATTCTTGAAGCCTTATATATTAAAAAGTTTCTTTAAGTATGGTATTTTAAATCTCTCTACATTCCAAAGTTTTGATTTTCACACCTCTAGGTAGAGCTCTCATAACCACCTTTTCCCATGGGCTTCCTATTACTTGGTCCATGACAGCTATTGCTCCACGGTCATCCTTTGTTCTAATTAATCTGCCACAACCTTGTTTTAACTTCAATCCCATTTCAGGGTAATCAACGGTTATAAGTGGATTCATCCCCTCTTCTTCTGCTTCTTTGCGTCTCATTTCAATCAACGGGTCTAGGGAAGGAAAGGGAAGCTGCCAAACTACAACGAGAGATAAAGACTCCCCGGGCACATCAATTCCCTCCCAAAAGGTAGAACCTACTAATACAGATGTAACTTCCGCACGAAACTTTTGGACAAGATATCCTCGCTCACCTTTATCCTCCCATAAAACTTCAAAAGGTAGCTCATAACCACTAATTTCTTTTCTTATTTTCCTAACTTCCTTCAAAGAGTTAACAAGTATCAGCGCTCTTCCTCCATTTTCTTTCAGCAAACATAGTAATTGTTTAATTTTACGTGAAAACTTGGCACTGTCAGTGTCCTCAAAGGATGGCTGATGTAAATAAACCACCACCTGTTCCTCAATATCAAAGGGACTTCCAACCGTTGATATTGATGGATCCTTTAAACCCAGAGTCCTCATAATGTAACCAAAATCACCCTCATCACTTAAAGTTCCTGAAGTAAATACCACCGGCAATTTTTTCAAAAATAAATGTTTATCTAGCATATTGCTCAAATTCCGAGGAACTACCCAAAAGCTGCCGTCTGCCCTATCCACCCAAGTAATAACCTCTCTACCATTATTCCTACCAAACCTAGCTAATGCTGTAATTGATAGTTCTATTTGAATTTCAAAGGTATGTAACGTGCTTTCCGGTAGCGCGTTTATGTATAGCTCTTCCTCAATTTGTATCTCTAGGAGCAACCGATCTAGTGCCTTATGAAAAGTCTCAGCTGCTTTCAGAAGTATATCATCGGTGCGAACCGCCAGACGCTCTGATTGCTCATCATCTATTACATTTTGATTAAGTTTTTCGAAAAAGTTAGAAGTGGCCTGGCCCAAGGCAATTACACTTACAACCAGTGAAGTTCTTGCTCCCTGTATTTCCTCTATCGAAAGGATAATATTATCAATATCCTCTTTGTGAATTTGTCTTCCAGCACCCATGGCTGCCGGCAGTATGACTTTATGGCCTTCATCAAAAATCACCAGCGAGTAATCTGGAAGCATAGGCATTTTACCGTCTGCAATTCTTTCATCCCTTGTCCACAGGTCCTGAAAAAAGATACTATGATCAGCGATAATTAAATCCTTGGAAGATCTGTAATGTTCCCTTACCTTAACAAGCTTACAAAAGCCTCTTCTGGTACAGGCATCACAGGGCATAGTCTCATCCCATCCAATCTGTCTCCATACACTATCGGATATGTGCGGCATTTCTGAGCGTTCACCTTTTGTAGTCCGGGCTAACCATTGATTAATCTCATCAGAGACTGTTGCATCGCCAAACACTCCTCCTAATCCACTAACTCTCTCATCACAAACATACTGACGAGGATCCTTTGCCATTGGCGCATCTATTTCTAATCCCAGTATCCGGGAAAATGTTTGAATATCTCCCTTTGGCCCTGCCAGCTGTTCCTGAAGTGCTGTTGAGGCACATGCAATTACTACAGGTTTTCCGCTAAAACCAGCGTAGGCAATTGCAGTGAGTAAGTAGGCGAAGGTCTTTCCGGTACCGACCTCAGCCTCAGCCAGATGAACTTTTTTATTACAAACTGCATCAGCAAGCTGAAACGCAGTATATATTTGTTCATCACGTATCTCATATCCGTGTTTCGGAAGAATATCGTAAAAAACATCACCAATCCAATCCATCAACTTACTTGAAAACTCTTTTTTTGTTTTATAATCAAAGGGGGTCCCTATTTTCTTATACAAAATTTTATCCTCCTGTTAAGCTATGGAATACCATAGAAAATATTATGTGAAAATTTACTTTCAGTTATGTACATGCACATAGTTTTTCTTTATACACTAAACATAACCACACTTACATTCTAAACTTTTTCAATAAGTATTATAACATTAACAACGGAGAAAAAAATTACATCTTTAAATAATTCCAATTTATATTACACAAAATCTAGTCGATTTCCTAGGATTTCATAAACAAGAAATAGAGTAGAAACAGAGGGAAAGTAAAATCAACTCTTTGCCCTAAGTGTGGTGATGTCTCATTCTATTTAGATAAAGAAGACATAGATATTATAATGAGGGATATCCAAAAATAATTTATGGCTTAGAAATCGAACAAAATTGTTTGATGAACTAATACGCAATCTTCTAATTTTTACTTTATTAAGCGCGTATTAATATTTTGAATGTAACGCAATACTGAACTGCACCCTGTCAAGTAGACAGTGTAAATAATAAAAATTGCTTAAGCGGCTAACGCCCTAAATTCTATAGCAAATTCGCTCCTCTCATAAAAACCCCCGGCAGACTGTGCGTAAATTAGGTTTTAAATATAAACAACAGCTAAGCTAGAAGTTTCATATTTTATTTCAACTATTTTTATTAATTTAAAGCAAAAAAGTACCCATATTAGGCTACTTTCAT